>Ga0105359_10000713_pt1 | contig 27616 bp, 31 predicted proteins | sample GOMGulsemesocosm_6_FD_83659 | JGI IMG/M metagenome (GOLD analysis project Ga0105359, IMG submission 83659) | Methane-oxidizing microbial communities from mesocosms in the Gulf of Mexico - GOM8C Gulf of Mexico | ecosystem: Environmental > Aquatic > Marine > Cold seeps | place: Gulf of Mexico...
ATGTTGCTCAAGTTGTTGATAGTATGATCTAAACGGTTAATTGACGCACCAAATTGACCGCGTAATGAACCAATCGAATCAATTAGAGTATCAGCGGCTGTCATTGCCGTCTGTGCGCTTGCCTGATCGCTAACATTCCCTAAACCAGCTTGTGCTGTATGTAATGCACCAAGTTTATCTGAAACGTCAAGTTTCATGTTCTCAGCACCTGAAGAACCGATCTGGAAAGTGATCTCAGCACCGAAGGCACCGGCGTCAGCTGCAACAAGTGGAGTGGCGTATGCCTCAGCCGTTGTTTCAGCAGCAGTCATCGCGTCATCTTTGACCTTCCAAGCCGCTTGTGCATCTGTCCAAGTTTTTTCTTGTGCTGTAGTAGGAGTACCAGCAATGCCGTCATAAGCAGTTTTAGCTGTTGCGAGCGTTGTATCTGCCGTTTTTAAGGCTGTTTCGGCCGTAGTCACTGCGGTGTCAGCTGTCTTTTTTGCAGCATCAAATGTGGTAACGTCTGCTGCTGTCACTTCTTTCGATAACAGTTTCTTGCCTTCACCGTACTGGGTATTTTCGGTGATGTTAGTTAATTCAGCTGCTAACTCTTTGTATTCATCGTTTAGCGCTGTGTATTCTGCTGCACCGTTAGTGCCGTTAGACGCTTGCGTAGCAATATCTTTCATACGTTGACCGATGCTGGTCATTTCTGATAATGCACCTTCAGCTGTTTGCATCATAGAGATTGAGTCTTGTGCGTTACGCATACCTACTTTTTGACCGTTTGATTGTGTACCCAAACGAGTTGCAATTTGTAGTCCAGCCGCGTCATCAGATGCAGAGTTAATACGTAGACCAGTACCTAAGCGTTGCATTGCAGTAGATAGCATGTTGTTAGTTTTGCCTAACTGATTTTGAGTAGTCAATGATGCGTAGTTAGTATGAACTGATAAAGCCATGTTGAAGTATCCTAATATAATTAGTTATAAAGAGATAAATAGAAATATTTAACGTCTTCTTATCTCGCTTATAATAACTAAACGACATCACAGGAAAAAAACTTAAATTTAATTTTAATTTATTTTCATTTAATTTAGCTTCACACATGATACAAGCATTCACGGCTGCGATTTTTTCACTTGGTTTAACCAAAAAATGCACTGAATGATCTCACTCAGTGCATTTTATGTGTTTATTTAAAACAGCAAGCTCTATTTATTTAATCAAGCTCTATTTATTTAATATAGAAACGGCTGTATTACGAGATATATTAGCTTGTGCGAGTAGGCTGGTTAATCGACTACCAAAGTCTCCCTGGCTTAATATATCAGAGAGTTCAGCTTCGACTAATTTAATATCAATCGTCTCTGTTCGCGCTTTGTCACTTCTCACTCGATCCATAGCCGCTCTCAGTTGCATTATTGCATGACGAACATCGGCTTGAACGCGCTTAATGTCTTCATTAACATCCTGCTGACTTTTATTCTTTGTATTATCGATATTGCCAATGCTATTCGCTAAACCCGCTAAGGAACCCACTTGCAATTGCATTTGCACTGGTACTGGATTGCCTGCTGGTACCCGAATACCCTCACCAGAAAACAACACAGGTTCGCTAAATAATCGACTATTATCTAGCGATGGGTTAAACACCAGTTTTTGTTGTTCATTAATAGATACGGTTGTATCCATAATAGCTAATGCGCGATTAATACTGCCAAGTATTTCTTTTTTTTCTGCATAGGCTGGTAAATGAAAACTGACTGATTTTCCCGCTGCAGGTAATACCAAACTTAATGTTTCAGCTGGTTTTTTTGCTAATAAATTAACACTATTTAAAACATAATTTTGGCGTTCAGAGTTACCGCTTAAAGCTTTAGCTTGTAATTGGCTGTTTAAGTCTTTGCTTGTGGCATGTTCTAATTGACGCACTCGACTTGCTATCGCGTCAGAACTATTCAGTTTACTACTCAGCATGCTACTGATATTAACAAGCTCTCGGTACACTGCACCCAAGCTATTCTCAGCACTTTTATACTGGCTAAAAACCAGTTGGTTGGAATTCAAACCAGACCAACGAGCCAACCCCGGCGTATTAAGATTATCACTGCGTTTTTGCAGTTCATTCGCTGTCGACTTATTATCGACAGCGACAATACCCGTGCCTTTTGTCGATTTTTTTGTTGCTGGAGTAGCGATTGATGGTGAATGTTTAGTGTTGTTAACTAAGTTATCGCTTACTTTATTAAGTAAATTTATCATTGTTTATTACATCACATTAAATAAGCTCAATTTACTTGCCTTAACATAAACTTGCTGAGTCGTTTGCATTGCTAATTGAGCTTGAGCGAGATCAAATGCAGCCGTTCCGTAGTCCAGTTGTTCCAAAGATAACTGCAAATTTTTACTATACAAACTAATATCTGCATTGGTATCTTTAGTTTGTGCTATTTCAGAAAGTCTGGTACCGACAATGGTCAATAGTTGTAAATTAGTATCAGCACTCGCGTCTACCGTAGCTAGCATATCTTTTAGGTCAGCACTGGTATCAGTATTGGTATCTAGCTTTTCAATGTAATCGTCTAGCGCTTTAAATACGTCTTTACCACCGGCAAAGAAGGTTTCTTCCGCATTTACGTTTGCAACAACGTCAACCCCTGAAGCAACCGTAATTTTGCGTTCGCCATTATCACCCGCATAACTGTATTCCCCAGTCACCGGATCCGGGCCTGCAATGGGAGCCTTATCGACTTCAGAACCGGAAAATAAATGCTTACCATTACTGCCTTTGGCATTAACAGTCGCTAACAGAGACTCTTTAATTGACGCCATTTCCTGTGCAATGGCTTTCTTACCATCAGCACTCAAGCTGCCATTACCCGCTTCTAACGTTAAATCACGCAGCTTATCTAGGTGGGTATTGATACTGGTAATATAGGTTTCAGCGCCCGATAGGTGGCGTCGAGCATTCTCAATATTGGTATCAAATTGTTTTAAATTAGCTTGCTCTGCTTGCAGCGCCATTAATTTCACAGTCCCAAGTGGGTCATCGGACGGTTTTATAATACGTTTACCAGAAGCCATTTGCTGACTGATATGAGAAAAGCTACTTGCGCCTCGGTCCATGCCATTCATGACGGTACGCTGAAGTTGAACTGTACTAACTCGCATGGTTATTCCTTACATCATCCTTAAAAGAGTCGAAAACAACTCATCAGCCATACTAATGACTTTTGAGTTAGCATTATAAGATTGCTGATACTTCATTAATGAGATGCCTTCTTCATCAAGATTTACACCGCTGACAGAATCTCGCTGTGCTAATGCATTTTCAGCGACCGTTTTACTTGCCTTAGCACTCGATAATGCCTCTCCACTTTTAATCGCTAATTCGCCGACTAAACTGTTATAGGCTCCTAGAAGTCCATCTTTCATTTCAAGTAATACGGTTAAATTGGTGTTATCACCGGGGCCTGTACCTGTTGCCCCAAGCGCGAGATCCTTGGGTTTAAAGCCATCAGAAACTTTAAATGATCCTGCTGGATTCGATGGGTCATAATCGAACAGGGGTTTACCTGCACCTGCCGGATCATTGATATCTTGACCTAAGGCAAGCTGTTTATTCATGGCGTCAGCGGTATCTTTTGCTAATTTATCCAATTTGGCTTTCGTCGGGTCTAGGACATCTTTTTGATATGATAAAACGCCACCTATTTTACCGCCGACCTCACCATTAAACGTAAACTCTTGTCCAGCAATGCTAACAGCATAGCCACTGCCTTGCTTGGATAATGTTGCCGCACTCGCGCCTAATACCACAGGCTGACCACCAGATAGTGATAAGGTAATAGAACCATCGCCTTGACGACTGACATCAAGATCCATTAACTGCGCCAATTTACCAATGGTTTCAGCACGCTGATCTTGCAGTGCTGAGGTATTCCCACCCGTTGCATTCGCTTCAACAATTTTACCATTTAAAACCGCTACCTGAGCGAACATGGTGTTAGCAGAGTTCATCATGCCGTTAACTTGGTTACTAATGTCGGTACTTTGAATATCGAGGTTCGAGTATAACGAATTAAACCGATTTGCGAGTGCATCAGCTGAAGCAATAATCTGTTGTCGAGGTGCAATGGTGCTAGGTTCTGTCGTCGCTGAGTCTAACGCACTGAAAAATCCATCAAGGCCTTTCGCTATGCTTAAGTTTTCATTACCAACTAATTGCTCAGTCGTTGTAAGGTAATTGCTATATGACTGTGTGTAACCGTAATTAGAATTACTGCGCCAAAGGCTATTGTTTAAGTATGAATCAGCAATGCGTCGAATAGAAGTGACTTCAACCCCTTGGCCTGTGCTCATACTAGAGTTACTCGCACTATAACGAGATTCACTTATTGCATCCAAGCGGCTGTAACCAGCAACGTTCACGTTAGCAACATTGTTACTAATTACATTCAATGCTATTTGCGATGCATTTAAACCAGATAGCCCATTACTGAACATGCTCATAATTAATTTCTCTTAATCTGCAGTAAATATATTTAATAACGACTGGCTAAACGAACCAAGCACGGTATCTTGATTACTATGCGCTTTATTTTGATTACTATTAATTTCATTTTGATTGCCATTAGCTTCATTATTACTAATAGCGACCTCTTTTTCCGCAAACTTTAACGTCACATCCAAATTATTGTCAGATACGTCAATAGCAGAATGAGTAACTAAAGGAGACATCTGTCTGACCATGGCATCTGCAATGCCGATCGAACTTTTATCAGTCATTGCCATCGTGAGTTGCCCATCATACATATCTCGATACATACGCTGACGATCACTGTTTACTAATGAATCATCAGACGCTAAAGCATCGTTTGCTGTGCGCATACTTTTTAAAACCATTTGTAAAAACATAGTTTCAAACTGATCTGCTGCCTGAGTGAGTCCTTCAACAGTATTGCCGTTTTCTTTAATGGCATTGACTGTTGTTGGGTCCATTGTTAACCCAGTTGTGTCTATTTTTGTCATTACATTATTACCAGGTTTAATTAAATTACGACCAGTTCAGCTTCAAGCGCACCCGCTTGATCAAGTGCTTGCAAGATTGACATTAGGTCATCTGGCGACGCGCCCAAGCTATTAATCGCTCGTACGATAACATCAAGCGATGTGCCCTCTGGCACAATAAACATGGGATTATCGCCTTTTTGTACGTAAATAGAAGAGTCCGGTGTTACCGTGGTATTACCGTTAGAAAAAGCATTCGGCTGACTGACATTTGACCTCTCATTAATCGTCACAGTTAAGTTACCATGACTAACAGCCGCTTTACGAACTCTAACATTGGCCCCCATAACTACAGTGCCAGTGCGACTATTAAATACAATTTTAGGCTTAACGCGGCCAAGTTTGACTTCAATATCTTCTAACATTGACATGAATGTCACGCGTTGACGCGCATCACCCGGTGCCGCGACTATCACTCGGTGTTGCCCTTGAGCTTGTGCGACATCACGACCAAAAATAGCATTGATAGCGAGTTCAATGTTACGCGCGGTTTTGAAATTAGGATCTTTTAAATTCAATGTAACGCTGCGTTCACCGATGAAATTCGTTCGGATCTCTTTTTCAATTGTTCCCCCATTGGGAATGATCCCCACCGTCGGGGTATTCACTGTGACTGAAGAGCCTGAACCGCCCGATGCTTTTATGCCACCCACAACAAGGTTACCTTGACCTGTTGCGTAAACTTCGCCATCCATACCGCGTAGTGGCGTCAATAATAACGTACCACCACGTAGACTTTTAGCATCGCCAATAGAAGACACTGTGATATTGATACTTTGGCCTTTACCAGCCTGCGATATCATATCCGCCGTAACCATCACAGCAGCGACGTTTTTCAATTTAGGATTGCCTTTACCGCCTAACTTAACACCGAACTGCTGCAGCATATTAACCATGGATTGAGTCGTAAATTGCACTTGGCTTTTATCACCAGAGCCATCTAAACCAACAACAAGTCCGTAACCGATCAACTGATTTTTACGTAACCCTTGTACATCAGTAATGTCCAACAACATGCGTTTAGATTCAGCATTGGCTAGAGTGGGCTGTAGCATTTGCATCATGATTACAAATAATAAAACTAGTTTTTTCATTCATTTAACCTAAGCAATAACTCGTTATAATTAAAAAGGAAACCACTTACTATTAACAAATCGAGTCAACCAACCTTGTTGATTTGACTCGGCTAATTCACCACGACCCGCATAGGTAATATTGGCATCAGCAAGCCTTTGCGAACTAATTTTATTGGACTTGTCGATATCATCAACTCGCACCAAGCCAGTCAAACGAATATATTCATCCCCTTGATTGAGCTTAATCCATTTTTCACCACGGATTCGTAATGCGCCTGTAGGTAGAATTTCAGCGACTGTCACGGTAATCGCACCAGTCAATGCATTCTGCTGACTTGATGTACCACCACCACTAAATGAACGATCAGACCCTAAACTAAATGAGCCAGTTTTATTAAGAAATGATAAATTGCTGGCATAATTGCCAGCACCACTTGATTTCTTATTGACACCAGAATTAGCCCGCTTGCTCGATTGAGTCTGCTCTTCGAGGATCACCGTTAAAATATCACCGACATTATAAGCGCGGCGATCTTGAAACATATTCAGCAATGCTGAATTAGCTAACAAACTACCATCACCCAAAGCCGGTGTACTACTACGTACAATAGGCTTAGTCGTTATAGTAGGTGACCATTCAGCCTCACCTGGTTTAGCTTCAAAGACATTGTAAGCACCATCAGCACAGCCCCCAAGTAAAACTAAAACACTGAGTTTCACCAGCCATTTAGCCAACATAATTAGTACCTATCGGTTATAAAGATTGAGTAACAAACTGCAACATTTTATCCGCTGCCGACACCACTTTGGCATTCATTTCATAAGCGCGTTGCGTTGAAATCATATCAACCATTTCCTCTACAACACTTACGTTTGAACCCTCAAGTCCTCGTTGTTTTATTTGACCTAATGAAGCCTCACCAGCAACGCCTTCTTGTGCCGCACCCGATGAACCCGTTTCAACGTACAAGTTCCCACCTAGCGCTTGCAAGCCAGCTGGATTGGCAAAACTTGTTAATGTTATCTGACCTACATCTTGCGGCGCACTCTCACCAGCAAGTTGTGCAGTAATAGTACCATCGCTACCAATTGAAATACTGGTTGCCTCTGCTGGTACCTGGATATTCGGCACTAATGGTAAACCATCGCTGTTAACCATTTGACCATCAGAATTCAATGTAAATTGACCATTTCTTGTGTAAGCGACTTCACCGCTGACCTGTTCTACTTGGAAAAAACCTTTGCCGATAATAGCCATATCGAGCTCTTGGCCTGTTTCTGCAAATGATCCTGCAGTAAACACTTTCTGTGTTCCGGTAATGCGAACACCATTACCAACTTGTACACCTGTTGGTATCTCATTATTTTGGTCAGCCAGGGCACCTGGTTGACGCTTAATATCGTAAAACAAATCAGAAAATGCAACGCGGTCTCGTTTAAAACCCGTTGTGTTAACATTCGCTAGATTATTTGCAATTGTCGACATTTTCACATCTTGGGCTGCTAAACCCGTTTTACTTGTCCACAGAGCTGAACTCATTGTGTTATTCCTACGATTAAAATCTAAATTAAATTATATTTATGCACCAGCAATGAGTTTGTTACCTTGCTGCCCTAATGTATCTGCTGTTTTCATCATCTTAATTTGAAACTCAAACTGCCGATTAACCATCATTGACGAGACTAGCTCAGTGACCGCATTAACATTCGAACCTTCGAGAAAACCAGATACCAAAGCAACATCTTCAGATTGGTTCCCGACGCCCCCTGTTTTCAGGTGTAAAAGCCCATCTTGCCCTTTGACCATGTTGCCAGCGTCAGGTTTCACAAGTTTAATTTGCCCCACTTGTACTTGAGCGCCACCACCAAGTGGAATAGCTGTAACCGTGCCGTCATTACCAATTTCAACACTTTGATATTCCGGAAGAGTTAATTGAGCACCGTCTGCTACAACCGCATTACCATTAATAAAAGCTCGGCCTTCACTGTCTAATGTCATGCTGCCAGCACGCGTATAAGCCTCAGCACCACTCGGCATTTGCACTGAAATAAAGCCCTCACCTTGAATCGCAATATCTAATTTACGGCCAGTATGCTCTAGATCACCGGCAGCAAAGTTCGTTGTCGATTGCGCACCTTGGCTAAGATAACGTGTTTCATAGCCGACACCTTCGATCTTGTAGGCCACTGCTCTATCAAGGTCAGCTTTGAAACCATTGGTATTAATATTCGCTAAATTATTGGCGCGAATATTCATTGCCGTTTGACTTTGTTCAGCACCAGACAACGCGGTATAGAGAAGTTTCATCAACTAATTCCTATTAGAATGCATTAAATAATACTTGCGTCATTTTTTCAGCCGCAGAAATAGTCTTAGAGTTCGCTTGATAATTACGTTGCGCAGTCATTAAGCTCACTAACTCACCGGTTAAGTCAACATTCGAACCTTCATAAGCGCCTGATGTTAATGAACCCAGCGTACCACTCCCCGGAACACCTACATTTGGCGCACCTGATGCAAAACTCTGGCTCCATGTGGTGTTATCGCCTTGACGTAGTCCATTTGGATTGGCGAAGTCAGCTAAAATAACTTTACCTTGTAATTTATCCTGACCATTGGTGTAAACACCATAAAGTGAACCATCATCATCAACACGGATCGTCTTCAGTTCGCCCGCGCCATAGCCGTCTGTTTCATTACGACTCAAACTAAAGCTCGCCGCATTTTGGCTCATATTAGTCATCGAAATCTTAATGCTTAATGGATCCGCACTGGTAATCGCTTGTGATACAGTGACACTGCCTGTTGGAGATGTGATTTTGCCACTCGTATCAAACGTTAATGTTTGTTGTGCTGTTGTGCCTGCAGGCTTACCATCAATAAAGTAATGTGCGGTCCATTCATTGGTTGCTGGCGCAGCAGATTTCACAAAATATTGGGTTAAAACGTGCTCACTACCAAGTGAATCAAACACCTTACCGGATTGTGAATAGTTATACATATCCGGTTGAATGTTTGTCGGGTCAAATGGCGTAACCGCAGGAACAGGTGCATCAGCCTTCAAGTTCGCAGCAAATTCAACACTTTCAGATGCCTTCGCAGGTAAAGTCCCTGTACCTACTTTTAAATCTGAAATAACACCACTTAATAGCGCGCCATTAGCATCAACAGGGTAACCTTGTAAACGTGCGCCGCCACTCGTTTCAATAAAGTTGTTGGCATTACGAATAAACGAACCCGCACGCGTATAGGCCGTTTCACCGCCATTATTTAATACGAAGAAGCCACGCCCTGAAATGGCAAGATCCATTGAGCGTCCGGTATTAACAACATCGCCATCACGATCAAAGTTACTTGATACAGCTGCAACTTCAACGCCGCCAGGTGCACCACCGCTATAAACAGCTGAAAACTCAGCACGACCAGCTTTAAAGCCTGCGGTATTTACATTGGCGATATTTTGAGAAATAACATTTAACTGTTCATTGGTAGAACGAAGTCCAGATAAACCAATACTGTAAGACATTTTTAACCCTTAACTTGTTTTTGACCAAACTCTGAAATAGAGAACAGAGATACACTGCTCATACCTGCTATAGAAAGCTGAATATCGGTGCCTTTCTCTGGCAACGTAACTTTTTCAACCGTTCTAGATAATAACGGCACACCTGTTAATACTTTGCCGCCCATTTTAACTTCTACGCCAAATGTATAGCTTCCTTCGTCAAGTTCAGGGATTTCAAAATCAATATCACCAGACTCGGTATGCTTCCAACTTTGCGTATCAACAACATTACCGTTTAAATCTTTTACAGTAAGCGTTACCTCTTCAGCTGCGCCATCAACACGAATTACACCCGCAGGTTTTTCACCTTGCTTAGCGGCGATACCCGATGACGGAACCAACACCTCAGTGCCAATAAGCGCCGTACTCTGAAGTACTTGCTGGGTATATAGCATTTCAGCTTGACCCGTTTGACCCGCACGTAACCCTTCGACACCTTCAACCATGGAAAACTGTGCTAACTGGCTAACATATTCGGTGCCATCGAGCGGATTAAGAGGATCTTGGTTTTTAATCTGTGCAACCATCATTTCTAAAAATTCGTTCTTCAAACCAAATGCGTTATTGGCTTGGTTACCGGTCAACGGATTTGCACCCGCTGATTTGGCTGTATTAATTGGATTCATCTAATTACCCTTGCCCAAGTCTTAGTAGGCTTTGTTGCATACTATTAACACGACGCATCACTTCCACAGAACTTTCAAAACTTCGAGATGCAGACATCATGTCAGCCATTTCACCAACGGCATTAACATTGGAATAAAAAACATATCCATCGGTATCAGCCAGTGTATTTTCAGGCTCGTATCGACGTTCAATAGCTTGTTGCGATCGAGTAACGCCGAGCATGTTTACACTTGCACCTGTCACCTCAAGACTTTCTTGACTTGTTTGGTAAACCGTAGAGAAAACTGGCTTTAACGCATGGTAAGCTTCTTTCTCACTGCTTGCCGCAGAATTGACATTAGCCAGATTGGAAGCAACCGTATTCAAACGTAACGTTTGACTGCGCATGCCACTGCCTGCAATTTCATAAATATTATTAAACGACATAATTAGCGCCCATCAATTACTTTTTGAAGCCCTTGAATACGCATATTCAAAAACGTTAAACTACTTTGGAAGTTCATGGCATTATTATTAAACTTTGCTTGCTCAACACCTAACTCAGCTGTATTCCCATCTTTAGACACTTGAAAAGGCACTCGGTATAGACTATCCATTTCGAGTTCTGGTAGTCTCTCACCGCTAGACTGATTTAACTGTGTTTCTAAATTGCTGAGTACCGATTTAAAATCATAATCACGGGCAAGGTAACCGGGGGTATCAACATTCGCCAAGTTACCCGCTAAGATCTCACTGCGTTGAACTCTCGCTTGTAAAGCATACGGATGAATACCTAATGCTTTATCAAAATTAATTGCCATGAACAGCTATTCCTGTGGTTTGTTAAAATAAGCTCTGCTCACTAAAGCCATATTCATGCCAAACACAAAAGGCCTTTAAAACAATGACTTGTAGAAAAGCAAAGCAGGAAGAGGAAGTTATACCGGAAGTGTTACTTCCCATGAGGAAGTGGTGTTTGTTATTACTATTTTTGTTTTCCTGCAGTAATACATATGCGAATCCATTTAAGCAGCATATTGAGCAAGATATACAGCGATATAGTCAACAACAGAACTGGCCGACTTATGACCATGACATCACGCTATGGTTACCTAATAAAATGACTGATTTACCATATTGTAAAAGCGCTATTCACTATCAACGGACAACACCAAATAATGCGCCAGTAGGCAGAGTCAACTATGCCATATCTTGTCCGCAGCCCAGTTGGAAAATGAAAGCTTATGCCAAAGTCAAAATTTGGTTATATACCTGGCATGCAAAAGTAGATATAAACAAAGGTCACATACTTAAACCTGAAGATATTCAGCTGCAAAAAACACTAATAAATCGCTCTACGCAACGATACATATCTAGAGATCAAAAGGTGCTAAATCTACAGGCAAAGCGCTATATTAGAGCCGGTAAAATAATCTTACCAAGACAGTTACAACAACAGCTCTCTGTTAAGCGAGGAGATGAAGTTATCATTAGAGCTGGAACTGGCGGTTTTGTCGTATCAATGAAAGGCAAGGCACTTAAAAATGGTAGCGTTGGCGACAAGATCTATATTAAAAACCTGTCTTCAGGGAAAAAAATTCAAGCAAAAATAATAGAATCAGGTATCGTTGAACCACTATTTTAAAGCAGCATGAAATTTTTTTATATTTTAGTTTATTTACCACTTTCAATTACAGTTATACTGTATTTGTGTCGCTTAACTAAATAGTAACCAAATTAAGAATAAATAGTAGAACAGGATGAGCCAATATGAAAATAACAAATAACATGAATAATAACGTAATCTCTACCGCGACATCAAATGCAACCAAAACAACAGACACGCCTATACAGAATCTAACAAAAGCGCCAAAAATCAATAAACATGAAGATAGTTTTGTTAGTATTAACAGCAAAGTCACACCAACATCAGATATAGATATGGATAAAGTAAATCAAGTTTCAGCACTGCTTGCTGAAGGTAAATTAAGCCTCGATTTAGATGTGCTGACTAATAGCATTGTTGAGATGCACCGCCGATGAGCAATGTCCGCCAATCAATCATTGCTTTAGTTTCGGGATTAAAACTAGATACTAAAAACTACGCTTTATTTCTTGAATTGCTACATAAGCAGAATAACTTAATGCAGCAACATAATAGTGAAGAGCTGATTATATTAAATCAAACTCATACTGTATTATTACAGGCGATCAATGAACAAGCCGAGACTCGAAAAGAACTATTGCATAATATTGGTGTGACAACAGATAATGCCGGAATGGAAAAAATACTGGCAGCGCTAGATGAGAAATCTCGCCCACAAGTTACTTTACTCTGGAATAAACTAAAGCAGTTGACGCATGATTGCCATCATCAAAATGAAGTTAATGGTAAGTTACTCGCTTTGCAATCTGAACTATTGAACAAAGTGTTAAACACACAATCACAAAATGAATATTCGCCAACCCTATAGCTGAATATTAAAGCGGCACTGACTGCTAGCTTACTCCTTTATTACGTAAAAATATTTGTACAGCCAATTCATCATGCTGGAATTGTTCTATGATATCTTGTGCTAATTGAGTTTTTGACTCTCGTTTTTTAACAACTGTTTCAAAACCTTTGATTTGGCCTATTTTTTTACTCACAAGCTCGTTCTGGCGAAATAAATCTGCTTCATGAAGATCCACTTCAAACTGCTGTTTATCAATTAAACCTTCGACTTGATTACGCATTGATTGCATGTTTTGTAAATGTAATACCTGTTTGTTATTTTGATTCACTGTGAGTAATTGTTGATAACTTGCCAATTGTGCTACGTGGTGTTTTTTATGCTGAAGTTGCTCATTAAAATACACGCGTTGCTTTGCCAGTTCATCGAGGTTATTTTGTTCAATACCAATTAATTTCTTTAGCATACTAATGTTCCATTAACTGTTTTAACTGCGCTACACTGTCGCCGAGTTGACTTTGCTCATCCAGTTGCTGTTGTAAAAATGCAGCAATAGCGGGATATTTTTGTACCGCGTAATCAACTTGTAAATCTTTACCCGGCTGATATCCACCAAGTGGAATAAGCTCTCTAATTTGTTGATAGCTACTATTCAGTTTCTTTAACTTTATCGCGTGCGCAAGATGCTCCTTTGGCACGACTTGAGGCATGACTCGACTAATTGACGCACTGATATCAATCGCAGGATAATGTCCTTGCTCAGCTAACTCACGCGTCAACACAATATGCCCATCTAAAATAGCCCTTGCTGCATCAGCGATAGGCTCTTGCTGGTTATCTCCTTCAACTAATACGGTATAAATCGCAGTCATACTGCCACTACCTAAGCCATTACCAGCGCGTTCCACTAATTGAGTAAGCATACTGAATACTGAAGGTGGATAGCCTTTAGTCGCAGGAGGCTCGCCCATAGCCAAACCGATTTCACGTTGGGCTTGTGCATAGCGCGTCAAAGAATCCATTAATAGTAATACATGCTTTCCTTGATCACGAAAATGTTCAGCTAACCGATGACAAACTTGCGCAGCACGTAAACGCATCAAAGCAGTCGCGTCTGCAGGCGCTGCCACGACAATAGCGCGCTTACGTCCCTCTTCGCCTAAACTGTGTTCTATAAACTCACGCACTTCTCGACCACGTTCACCGATCAAACCCACGATAACAATTTCAGCTTCGGTATACCGCGTCATCATCCCGAGTAACACACTTTTACCTACACCGGAACCAGCAAATAGACCTAAACGCTGTCCTTTCCCGGGGGTTAACACCGCATTGACACAGCGGATCCCCACATCAATAGGTTCTGTAATAGGCTGACGACTCAGAGGGTTATTGGGTAAAGAAAATAGCGGGATCGAATCGCCAGTAATCGCAGGAAGACCATCCAGCGGTTGTAGTAATCCATCAACAACACGCCCTAGTAACTGCTCACTCACGGTTATATTTTCAACACTACTTTGAGGCGTAACTCGGGCCCCAGAAAATAAACCGACCGCAGGCTGAAGTGGCATTAAATAACTAATATCACGGTTAAAGCCAACAACTTCAGCAGCTAAACTGCCATTATTTAATGTCTCAACTAAGCAGCGTTGACCAACCGACAAGCGACAACCAGTTACCTCAAGTGTCAAGCCGTTAATGCGCACGAGTCGACCATAAACTCTTGCAACTGCACCAGCATCAATATGATCCATAGCCTCGATCAACCGATTTTTCAGTGCTTCATTCATAGCCCAGTTCCTCTTGCAGCATCATCATTTGACTAGCTAGTTTCTGTTATTGATTGATTTACAGACTCCATGCACTGCTGAAAGCGTTCTTCGGTATCGACAGCTATTTCCTTGTCTGAACTATGAATATAGCTATCACCGACGGCTAATTTTTCATCTGCTTCTAACAGCCAGCCATTCAGTTCCAAAATACCGAGATCTGCGAGGCGCTTTTTATCGTCTACATTGAGGAAAACCCGTACTTTTTCGATATCATCAGCAAAAACTTGAATTGCCTCTTCAACAAGATTTAAGACTTGCTTGGGACTTAAAGTTAACTCCGCACGAATAACCTGACGAGAAACTTGTCCAACCAAATCAGCAACCAGCTCTTGCTGTTCAACCAATTTATTTTTGGCTAACTGATCGACTTTTTGTTGTACAACTGCAAGGTGAGCAACCGCCTCTTTAAACAATTGTGCACCTTTAACCTGCCCTTCTGCGGCACCTTGCATAAGACCAGAACTATGACCTTCTTGATGACCCGTAACGAGCCCTTGCTGCAAGCCTTGTTCAAGACCTTCTTTATGACCTTCTTTATGACCTTCTTCTAGCCCTTGCTGAAAGCCTTGCTCAAAATTAGGGGCACTTTCATTATCAGTATCGGTCAATGTTGTAACACCGACCACTCGTAACGGTGGAAATATATGCCGACGATAAGCTGTACTATCTGATTTAATAATTTTAGCTGAGTTCATTAGCTAACCACTTGTTCTTCGAATAGTTGTAACTGCAATTCACCGCTTTCAAACAGTTTACGAGTAATCGCCATAACTTCAGAACGTGCTCTTTCAATTTTACTTAATGGCATCGGACCGAGTCGTTGAATTTCATCATTTAAGGCTGCTGCCATACGTTTTGGTAGTGCTTCTTCAATGCGGTCAATGATTGTTTTGTCCGCACCTTTTAACGATGCTGCTAAAACGTCATTTGGTATGGCTTCAATAAGCGCTTGCAATACCTCTAATGGTTGACGGCCAATAATCATGAAGTCGAACATGTTGTCTTTAATTGCATTTGCTGTATCAACATTATGCATTTCAACTAATTCAATTAAATTCGCTTTATCGCCACTATAACGATTGAGAATATTTGCAGCTTGACTAGTACCGTCCACCTTAGCGCCAGATTGATCGGCAACAAAATCAATACACAATTGCAGTGTTTCTCTTAAGTCACTAATCACATGATCACTAATGTCTTCTAAATTAGCGATGCGGAACAACAGTTCATCATGTGTTTCTAACGGTAAATGCTTAAGTACTGCGTTGGCGGTATCTGGAGGTAAAAATGCCAACATCACAGCTTGCATTTGTAAATGCTCATGGCGGAAGAAACGCGCTAAAACATCCGCAGGTAACCATTGCAGTCGCTGAATATCATTTGACATAACATCGCCATAAATTGAATCCAACATGCCGTTAGCAAGTTTACGTCCAAGCGCCATATCTAATGATTTTTCTAAATATTCCCGAGAAGCTCGACTGATACCACTTTGCTGAGTATATTTTTCGAAAAATTGTTGCAGAATTTGTTGAGCATCAATACTTGAAACATTACTTAAACGCGCCATTGCCATTGATACGTCTTTAACTTCTTCCGGTTCCATCAATCGCAAAATCTTAGCTGCTGACTCTTCGCCCATACTAAGTAATAAAATGGCCGCTTTATCTCTATCTTTAAATGATGTTGCTACATTTTTACGATCCATTTTTAGCTCCCTCATTAGACTTAATCCAACCTTTTAATACTTCAGCAACACGTACAGCTTCTTTATCGGCCAACACTTGTAAGTGATTTAATTGGACGCTGAACTCACTGCCCGGTGCCGGTAACGCAGGAACTTCAACAGAAGTTAGCTCTGCCATATTAACGATATTATTTTGCTCAGAGAATTCATTAGGCTTCGTTTCCGTAGCCACATTATTGCTGCCGATGTCATTAGCGCTTTCAATCAATGAATTCATATCTACTTCTGATTTAACCGGCTGGCTAATCACATGTTTGATTAAAGGTCTAATAACCAGCATGATTAATGCAATACCAAGGATCATAATGACGAGATAACGTAAATACGTTTGTATAACAGGCATCTGCCACCAAGGTAATTCTTCAATAACCGCTTTAGGCTCAACAATAAAGTCATAACCAGAAATACTGAATTGATCCCCACGTCGAGCAATCACACCAACAGCATTTTTAATTGTTACTGCTATTTTCGCTAACTCTTCATCGGTCCAACCATCAGTGCCCAAAGCAACTTTATTATTCAAGATAACGGAAACACTTAAATTGTTAATTCGACCAAACTCATATTTTTTATGCATAACAGAACGGCCCACAACATATTCTTTGCTGTAGTCATTACGCTTGGTGACCATCGATGGATTAGGGGTTTCCGTTTCAGCTCCCGCAGCTTGATTATCTTCAGTTGCTTTTTGAATTGGTGGTAAGTTAGATAGAGAACCTGGAACACCAACCGCGGAGACATCACCAGAAATCTGTTCTCGTATATTCTCTTTCGATAATACAGTTTCAGGATTGACCGTTTCTAATGTTTCTTCCACTTCATCAAAATCTAAATCTGCGGTTAATTGGATCCTAAAGTTTTCAGCGCCAACCAATGGGTATAGCAACTCACGAATTCTACGAATCAGCCGTGCTTCCAAATCATTTTTAAATGTCACTTGCTGCGTAGCCACTTGTCCTCGATTACTCGATTCTGTGCCAGAAAGTGTTAACAATCTCCCCGCTTGATCGACAATCGAGATGCTTTGCGCCTTCATGTTGGTGATACTGCTTGCAACTAAGTTAACAATCGCGGTGACCTGCCCTTGAGTAAGCTCCTGTCCAGGCTGTAAATCTAACATAACGGATGCTGAAGCTTGCTCTTCGTTACGGCCAACAAATAAAGTCCGTTTAGGTAAAGCAAGATGAACGCGCGCATTACGTACTGCATCAATACTCATGATCGATAATGCGAGCTCTCCTTCAAGCGCAAAACGATAGCTTTTAGATTCCATAAACTGGCTAGTGCCTAAGCCCATCTTTTCCTGAAGTCCGTCCATACCTGTCGGTATATTTTTTTTCACACCGAGAGTGGCTAGTTCCATTCGCAATTTAGCTAGCTGACTTTTCAACACTAATATTTGGCCTGATTCACTGTCTAACTGGAAATCGGCTTTTTGCTGTTCGAGTAATTCAAGGATATTGGCTTTATCGTACATTTCCTGCTTCCCATAGAGGGGCACGAAAGGTTCTGCGGTCCATAACGAAGCAACAATCACAGCAGCAATAACGCTCGCTAATAACACAATAATAAATAAGAACTTAAATTGAAAAAATCTTGAATTTATATTTTTTAATGTTGATTTCATACCCGACATAAATTTTTCACTATTCTGGCGAGAAGATCTAACAAGTCCAGTTTCTTGAGGTAAAACATCCAAGTTAGCCACTACAATGGTATCCGCATAATATTATCAAAGCCGCTCATTAACTTATTTCTCACCTGCATTAAAACAGAAAAACTTAAATCTGCTTTTTTGCTCATCACCATAGCGCCAACAAGATCATCGCTACGTCCAGAGTCTACAGCTGACATCATGCCGCTCGCTTTTAACTGTTGTTGATTAATATCGCTCACCATCATTTCCATCGTTTGGTTAAATGATACGGCTTGATTATTACCTAATGGGTTGCTTTCAATCTCATTACCAGCTTGGAGCTTCATCAACTCCATTTTATTCATCAAATTAATTGATTGGGTATTTGCTTCAATTTTCATATTATTGCCATCAGTTAAATTACTATACCTTGCTCTCGCATGGCGGCCATTTTATAACGTAACGCTCTAGTCGTAACACCTAATGCGGCAGCGGTTTTCACCCGATGCCCTTGAAACTGTTTTAATGTCTCTAAAACAAATTGATATTCAGCTCTTTTTTTACTTGATTCTAATCCCTCAGCTTTATTCTCAGTATTTAGTATCGATGTCGATTCATTCAACTGTTCAGGTAACATTAAATCTGCTATTTGAATTTCCATTCCTCGAGCAATAATAAGGGCTCGCTGAATAACATTTTCTAGCTCACGTACGTTACCGGGCCATTGATGACTTAGCAGCAATAATTTGGCAGCACTACTAATAAAGTAACCTGGAGTCGGTGCATATTTATGAATAAAGAATTCAGATAGAGGAATAATATCGTCTTTTCGCTCTCTAAGAGCCCCCCAACGTAAAGGTAATACGTCTAAGCGATAGTATAAATCTTGACGAAATTCGCCTTTATCAACCAATTCTTTGAGGTTTCGATTGGTTGCAGCGATGATTCGAATATTTAGTGCTATTTTTTGATTACTGCCTAATCGTTCGACTTCTCGCTCTTGAATGACACGTAATAATTTAGCTTGTAATAGTAGTGGCATCTCTGAAATTTCATCTAGCATGATGGTGCCATTTTGGGCTAATTCAAATTTACCTACCTGCTCATTTATCGCACCAGTATAAGCACCTTTGACGTGCCCAAAAAGCATAGCTTCTAGCATTGACTCGGGAATTGCAGCACAATTAAATGCAACAAAAGGTCCATCAGCTCTTAACGATTGACGGTGGATATAATGTGCTAAGAGCTCTTTACCTGTACCTGATTCACCTTGAATAAATACAGTTGCATCAGTTTGGGCAACACGATGTGCGAGCTGTATGACCTGACGACTCTCTGGAGATGCTAAGATGAAATCGTCCATCGGTTTACGTAAACTAACCGCTCGTTTGATCGCCTTAACCAGCTGAAAATCAGAGAATGGGGTTAATAAATAATCCGCTGCACCAGCTCGAATAGCTTCACCTGCAAGTTCACATTGGCTATTTTTAACCATGACAATAATCACAGCATTAGGATGATGGCGAGAGAACACGCTAACAAAATCAATTAATGACATATCAACAAGTTCCGCAGCAACAAGCACAACAGCAGGAGCAGCATTGGAAGCACTAAAAAAGGCTTCTTCAGCACTCAGGCAGCGTTGAATATTATAACCTTGCTGCTCTAGTTCATTGCTATCACGATTCGTTACAGAAGGTGACTCTAGAATGAATAACAAATTATGGGAGTCATGATTAACAGGCATATATCATTTACCCTGACCACGAATAATGCGTAAATTAACTCGCCTATTTTTTTCACGTCCAGATTGTGTGCGATTAGATTCAAGTGGATAACGATCGCCATGAGAACGAACTTCAATCATGTCGGGGGATATACCAGCCTCAACCAAGTGCATATACACATCATCAGCGCGTTGTTGTGATAACAGTAAATTATTAACTAGGTTACCGACACTATTTGAATGCCCGTCAATGAGTACTTTTGTCACGTTACTGTCGAGAGATATATACTTCGCAATATCCAGGATTTCTTGTTTCTGTTCACTGTTTAAAAGATATATTCCACCGGCATAATAAATATTTCTATCTCTCACTTGATCATATGAAAATGGCGATATATTTTTCAAGCATTGATAATAATCATCAAACACTTTTTCAAGATTAACCGACGGTAATACTATATAAATTTTATTATTATCCACATAGGTTAATGATATATGTCCCCAAGCCCCTCGCTGAAGTTCTCGAATTAACTTAGGAACCGCACTAGAGATGGTATTGACTAAAGACAAGGAATCATAATACCAATTAGCTTCAGGTAATTTTTTTATCCCCCAAGGGGCTTTTGAGCTCCCCAATCTATAACGTTTTACTTCCTCGTCATAAATAGCGGATAACACATTAATAAATTCAGGATAACCCGCTTTTTTTATAAAATTAATTTCGCCTAATGCTGTAACTTGAGTAGTTATTTTACATTCAAACGAACTTTGACTCAGCTGCCATTGCACTTGATCTAAATCAGAGCGATAAGGTGCAGCACTCAGCGCAAACGAAGTAAATAAACTACCAATAACAAGTAGATAATCTTTTAGAGACATGTCCCCTCACTAACTTAAGTCGCGACTACGCCAAATTAATTTTGAACGAGATAAATTGACAGCGAGCAACAGTTAAATAGCTATGTTTGACCACGCCATTAATTACTCAGCATAAAGAAAAGACTACAAATGAGGCATTTAGCATAAAAAGGGTGAACTCTCCCCAGAATTAGTATTTTACTAGAAATAATAATACTAATAATTCATCTTTTTGGCGGTCCCACTGTCTGTTTATTAAAACAGACTGGTAACTTTGCGTCCAAACCTCACGATTTGTTTGCCTTTTCTTGATGCGGGATGATAACAACAACCTGTCTTACAAATCAATAACAATTATCTTTATAGGTAGTTTTATGTAATGCAATTGGTTAAAAAAAAACCTTATATTAGTTTGAAATGCCATCAACAAGGCACGTTTAAACAATATTCGTTGGTCTCATAAGCCAAAAAGCATTTAAATATAACTGTAATAAATAATTACATTGCTATGGTTTGAAAAATTAACTACTATCCCCGTATCCCCCCTATATCGAAATATATGAAATTTTATTTCACGTATTTCAGATCTGATGTCCACGTTGATTAGCTCAATTTTTCTCAACTGTGATCAATAAATATTCACTTTAGTTTTATAGAAATTACCTATTGGAGATTTTGCTATGTCGGTTGTAAAACCTACTGCGGTTAGTCCAAAAATCACATTCATAGCTGAATCTACTGAGATTGAGAAATATGATTTACTTGGTGAACGACGTCATTGGACGGGTTGCCTTGAAATCATTAACTCTGATCTTTCCTTGGCTCTACGAAAAATAGAAAATCGTTTAACTCAATTATTCAATGAGCATGAATGCAGAGTTAAACTACAAAAACTTAGCATGAAAGAAATAACCGTTTCCGAGTTAGAAGACGACATAGTTTGGCTTCAAGCCAAAAACCAAGATGGATTAAAAGTTTTATTTTCCATCAATAATTTAATGCTATATACGTTAACAGAGATATTTCTTGGGGCATCTAAACCGAGTAATAAAGCACATCTAATACAGCCGAGTGAATCTGAATATCGTTTGCTTCAGCGAATTTTCAAAATCCAACTTGACGCACTAGATAATCAACTAGGTTATCAAAATGAATGGCATTTAAGTCATACCAACCCCCCGGCAATAAACAAGGAATTCATTTCTTCACATATCGATTACACGTTGAAGGAATACGTTTCAAATTGGCAAATCTGGTATCCAACAACATTTATTAGTTCGACGCTATCAATTAATAACGATGCGCCAAATTATGAACAATTAGCCACAAAATTAGCGAAAGCAGCAACGAATATACCGACACATGTCAATGTGATTCTTGCTCAGACACAACTAACAATTGCTCACCTAACAACATTAAAGTCAGGCGACTTTATCATGATGGATTTACCTGAAATTGTCAGTGCTCGCACAGGTGATCATGTTGTAGCCCGGGGCAGAGTAGTTGTCCAATCAGGTCGATTAGTAATGCAAGTAACCAATGTAAAAGATTAATTCTGGAGATTTTAATAAATGAGTGATTTTAATGTAGGCGATATCAACTTAGATATGGATAGCATCGATGGATTAGAGGATATCTTACAAGACGATACCTCAAACGCTGCAGCTAATGCAGAACCGACACCAAAAAGCCTTAGCTTTTTCCATAATCTTCCTGTCGATGTAACTCTTGAAGTTGCCAGCACTAAATTAGTGATCGGGGATTTAATGATGCTAAGCAGTGGAGCTGTGATCGAATTAGACAAACTTGCTGATGAACCGCTTGATGTCAAAGTGAATGGTCAGCTATTGGCAACAGCAGAAGTGGTCGTTGTAAATGGTAAATATGGGGTTAAATTAATTGATGTAGTTGATGATGTAGTGAGTGGATTAAAAGTATGAAAAAGCACGGCATCTGCTTAGTTGTATTCTTCATCTTTTTCAGCGTGGCGGCCCCCGCACATGCTGATTTAGCGTTGTTTTCTGTCAATGATGGTGGACAACCCCAAGAGTACAGTATAAAACTCCAATTGCTATTTTTAATGACAGCATTGAGTTTGTTACCCGCTATGTTATTGATGCTGACAAGTTTTACTCGCATTATTGTTGTATTAGCAATATTACGCCAAGCTATTGGTTTACAACAAAGTCCACCAAATAGAGTACTGGTCGGTATTGCGCTAACACTGACCATATTAATAATGCGCCCAGTATGGACACAGATCCATGAAGATGCATTTCTGCCTTATGATAGCGGTAGTATGACACTCATCGAAGCTTTACATAAAGCGGAAGTTCCTTTACGTCAGTTCATGCTAAAACAAACGCGAGAAACAGATATTGAACAAATGCTTAAAATTGGTAATGAACCTGCTGTAGCATCCGTTGACGACATTCCTTTCGTGGTCTTGATGCCTGCATTTGTACTGAGTGAATTAAAAACAGCATTTCAAATTGGCTTTATGCTATTTTTACCTTTTCTTGTGATTGATCTCGTCGTTGCAAGTGTGCTCATGGCCATGGGTATGATGATGTTATCCCCTCTCATTATTTCCTTACCTTTCAAATTAATGATATTTGTACTGGTAGATGGTTGGGCGATGACTGTGGGTACGTTAACAGCAAGTTTTGGAGGTTAATAATGACTCCTGAGCAAATCGTCACATTAATGGGTCTGACCATTAATACGATAATTGCAATGGTTGCAGTATTGATCGTACCAGGTCTAGTGGTAGGTTTGATTGTAAGTGTGTTCCAAGCTGCAACACAAATCCAAGAGCAAACATTAAGTTTTTTACCTAAGTTAGTCGTTACATTGTTAATGGTGACATTTGCTGGCCATTGGTTATTAGCACAAGTCCAAGCACTATTTAACTATATGTTTTTTAATATACCAGGGCTTATTGGTTAGCCATGCTTAATGTATCAAGCATCGAATTAATGGCGATTATAGGCAAAATATGGTGGCCTTTTTTTCGTATTATCTCAGCATTATGGCTGTTACCCTTATTTGGTGATTCTCGGATAACCCCCAGTGTCCGAATTTTGTTTTCTTTAATACTCGCGATCTTAATTTCCCCCGTTATCCCTGTCACTGTGAGTGTTGACGCTTTTTCGTTAAGCAGTATTGTTCTAGCTTTCGAACAAATATTATTCGGGTTATTTTTTGGCCTTAGCCTAACCCTCCTATTTAGCATGATGAAATTAATTGGTGAAATGCTTTCTATGCAAATGGGCTTATCGATGGCTGTAATGAACGATCCTAGCAGTGGTGGCAGTTCTCACATTAACTCTCATTTACTGACTATCTTTGCCACGCTGTTATTCTTGAGCTTCAATGGGCACTTAATTGTGTTAGACATTCTCGTAGAGAGCTTCACAAGTTGGCCAATAGGTTCTTCTATATATCTTCTGAATATTGACATTATTTTAAAACTTGTGGCTTGGATGTTTACTGCGGCGCTGATGCTCGCCATGCCTGCTATTGTAGCCATGCTGTTAGTTAACATCACCTTTGGTGTAATGAATCGAAGCGCCCCATCTTTGAATGTTTATTCCTTAGGTTTCCCGATGGGCATGATGCTCGGGATTATTTGTTTAGGACTCGTTTTTCGTGCGGTCCCTAATCGATTTTTTGATTTTACTGTATTTATCCTCGAACAAATGCGCTTGATTGCCGGAGGGGTAAATGTCTGATAATTCAAGTCAGGACAAAACAGAACAACCCACCCAGAAAAAAATTGACGATGCAAGAAAAGAAGGCCAGATCGCGCGATCCAAAGAACTGGCAACAGCAGGATTAATTTTAATGAGTGGGAGTTGTTTAAGTTGGTTCGCCCCGCTATTCAGTGATTTTTTCAGTGAGCTGTTTACCACTCAAATGCAGCTGACTCGAGAGATCACACGTGAACCTCAATACATGGCTGTCATGTTTGGTGAAGCAATCATCAACATGTTAAAGGTACTCATTCCGTTTATTTTAGTATTAAACTTGGCTGTGTTTTTACTTGGTATGATGCCCGGTGGGTTAATTTTCGTGTTGAAAAATATTCGGCCAAAAATGAGTAAAATGAACCCCTTGTCTGGACTAAAACGGATGGTATCTAAAGATACTCTTATTGAGCTTTTAAAGTCGATACTAAAAATATCTTTGATTGGTTTTACACTCTACAAAGTACTCAGTTTACATTGGCAAGATCTCATAGAAATGGCCCAAATGCCCCTACTTCATGTATTAAATAATGCCATGTCTATCATGTCGATGACGCTTGCATTTATGGGCGGCGCATTATTGCTCGTTGCAGCAATTGATCTACCTTATCAAAAATGGTCAATGCACAAAAAACTGAAAATGAGCAAACAAGAAATCAAAGATGAACATAAAGGGGCTGAAGGTAGCCCAGAAGTAAAACAAAAAATTAAGCAAATACAAAGACAGATGAGCCAAGCACGTATTGATACAGCAGTGCCAACGGCTGATTTTGTAATAATGAATCCGACCCATTATGCGGTTGCAATTAAATATGATGCAGAGCGGAGTCAAGCACCATTTGTTGTTGCAAAAGGGGTTGACACTATGGCTCAGAGAATTAAAAGCATCGCGAAAAATCATGATTTAGAAATTATTGAATCTCCTGAGTTAACACGGGCAATTTACTATTCAACTCAAATTGATCAAGAGATACCTGCACAACTGTATACCGCTATTGCTTATATTTTAACGCATATAATGCAACTGAATGCTTACCGTACTGGACGAGGAAAGCAGCCAAATTCATTACCTAATTTTAAAATCCCAGAAACGTTAAAACGTTAATTAAAGAGGTTGTTCGTGAACTGGAACACAATAAAAAACACTAAAATAAGTGTGCCAATATTCCTACTCGCAGTCTTAGCAATGGTCATGTTGCCACTGCCTGCCTGGATACTAGATAGTTTATTCACTTTTAATATTGTACTGTCAATTTTGGTGCTTTTGGTTGCGGTTTCAGCCAAACGCCCCTTGGATTTTTCGGTATTTCCAACCATATTACTGGTCGCAACACTACTCAGGTTAACCCTTAATGTAGCTTCAACACGAATGGTACTTCTGCATGGCCACGAAGGTGGTGACGCAGTAGGTAAAGTGATCCAAGCATTTGGTGAAGTCGTGATTGGTGGTAACTACGTTGTTGGTATGGTGGTCTTTATTATTTTAATGATCATTAACTTCGCAGTTATCACCAAAGGTGGTGAACGGATCTCTGAAGTAACGGCTCGTTTTACGCTTGATGCCTTACCTGGTAAACAGATGGCCATTGATGCGGATCTCAATGCCGGTATTATCGATCAAGATCAAGCAAAAGCTCGCCGTGCCGACGTTTCTCATGAGGCTGATTTTTACGGTGCAATGGATGGTGCATCTAAATTTGTTCGAGGCGATGCAGTCGCCGGATTAATGATCCTCTTTATTAATCTACTTGGCGGTTTAGCCATTGGTGTTTTCCAAAATGATCTCAGTGTGGCTGATGCTTTACAACGCTTTGCATTATTAACCATTGGTGATGGTTTAGTCGCTCAAATTCCATCGCTACTATTAGCGACTGCAGCTGCAATCATTGTTACCCGTATTAACAACGATGACGGTGATTTATCAAGTCAAATTAGCCGCCAACTATTAGCCACACCAAGCGTTATCTATACGTCTGCGGTTGTCATGTTGATACTCGGTCTCATACCAGGTATGCCGACCCTCGTATTCTTAGTTTTCGCGGCTGTTCTTGCGCTTGTAGGCTGGAAACAAAGAAGTTATTTTAATGATGCGGAGCCAATTCAGCAAGCTGAAAAAATGGTTGAGTCTTTCACTAAAAAAGAAGAACCATTAAAATGGAATGACTTGCCAATCATTGACTGCCTGTCTATCGAACTCGGTTATCAACTTGTCTCTCTCGTCGATCAAGAGCAGGATGGAGAGCTATTAAACCGTATTCGTGGTATTCGTAAAACAAACTCTGAAAAAATGGGTTTCTTAATACCGGAAGTGCGCATTAAAGATAATCTAATGCTTAAACCAAGTGAGTATAGAATAAAACTTAATGGGGCAAAATTAGCAGAAGCATCTGTAAAGCATGACCATCTACTGGCAATTAAATCAGGGGAAACTTTTGGTACCTTAGATGGCGAGATCACCCGCGATCCAGCTTACAATATGGAAGCAGTTTGGATCACAGCAGACATGAAATCAAAAGCGCTAAACTTAGGTTATTCAGTAGTGGATTGCCCTACGGTTATAGCAACACATATGAGTAAAGTCATACGCGAGAATCTAGCTGAAATATTCGGTTTTAATGAAAATGACGCATTGATAGAAAGGCTAAAAACGTTATCTCCAAAGTTAGCAGATAATATGGAGAAAATGCTCACGAGTAATGAACAACTGAAAGTTTTTCGTCAATTACTGAGAGAGCAAGTACCGCTAATGGATATAACCAATATCGCAACAACAATTGTTGATTCGGCTGAAACCACTAAAGATCCAATTTTACTTAGCTCTGATATTCGTTGCACTTTAAAGCGCAGTTTAATCACATTGGCCATTGGTGACCGCACTAAATTAAATACGTTTACACTTGCGGATGAGTTAGAACAGACATTGCTAACGGCCTTAAATCAATCACAGCAAGAATCAAAAACTGCGATTGATAGTTTTCCTATTGACCCAAATTTATTAAGTCAATTACAGCAAAGAATGCCAACTGTTAAAGAAAACCTCCAGCAGAATGGTTACCCTCCCACTCTTTTAGTTACACCACAATTACGACCATTACTTGCTCGTTATGCTCGGTCATTTGCTAAAGGTTTATCGGTTTTATCGTATAATGAAATACCGGAACACATTCAGGTTGATGTAGTGGGCACACTGGGGTAAACCTAAGAAATAATAGCGGTTAAGTAACAGCCTTCTATATTAAACGCTGGCTGTTACTCATTTATCGGTGTTCTTTTCTGCATCGTAATTCAACAACCTAACGCGCCAAAAAACCG
>Ga0105359_10000716_pt1 | contig 27541 bp, 30 predicted proteins | sample GOMGulsemesocosm_6_FD_83659 | JGI IMG/M metagenome (GOLD analysis project Ga0105359, IMG submission 83659) | Methane-oxidizing microbial communities from mesocosms in the Gulf of Mexico - GOM8C Gulf of Mexico | ecosystem: Environmental > Aquatic > Marine > Cold seeps | place: Gulf of Mexico...
CAATAACATCATAAGAAAGATAAATTTCTTCATGAAAAATATTTTGAATAAAGCGAATTAAAAATTGAATACCTGCCATAAAAAAACCAACAGGAACAATGGCATAAATAATATAAACTTCTAATTGTAAAGCAGGACTTAGTCTGTTGATTTCTTTTAAATGAGAGACATAAATAACAGCTTGATAGGCAAAGAAAAACATTAAAGCAGCTGTTATAATTGCAATAAACATTGTTGATTTTTTCTTATTCTTGTGAGATAAAGAATCATAAATTGCCGTCATTCTAATATTTCTTCCATTTCTTACAGCATATGCAAAACCAATAAAAGTAACAGAAACCATCAAAAACTGATTTAATTCTTCTGAAAAATACAAACTTTGGTTAAAAAGATATCTTCCTAAACCATTTGCAGTAGTATTTACCATCATGAGCAAAATAGAAGCTGATAAAATAAAAACTTCAATTTTGGCTGTAATTGTATTTATTCGCTCTAAGATTTTTTTCATTTTTCATCCTTTTTAAAGAACAGTTTTCCAAACCCAGATATCTCTTTTTTATTATCTAAGAGACGTAAAAGATCCCAAGCCATTACTTGATTACTGCTTAAAATTGTTTTACCTGTGATTTTTTCTAAGTTATTAATTTCTTTACAGATATTTAAATTCGTGCATGATACAAAAATTGTATTTACAGAACTTTCTTTTGCCATCTGTATAACAGCATCTTTAATTGAATCCATAGTAATATCAGGAACAACATTATCATTTGGAATATTAAAAGTGCTTGCACACAAAGTCTTAATACCAGCATCACTCATACCATCAATTATACCTTGTGTTACGTCCTTACTATAAGGAGTAATAAGACCTATCTCTTTTATATCTAAATAATTACAGGCATTTTTAATAGCAGAATAAGGGTTACTTACTTCTTTTATTTCTCTTTTTGGATCACTTTGTTTGATAATTCTGGCAACTTCATGCTCACCTATAGTCATAGAAGCCGATGTACAGGAAAAAGCAACTGCATCAAGGCTAAGACCTGGCAATAAAGTATTTGTTGCATTTTTTAGCTCATCTTTTATTTTTAATAAAACACTAGGCGTAAGTTCTACTTCATTCATCACTCTTGAAGGAAAACATAAAATTCCTAAGTCTTTAAAAATACTTTCAAATTCATATAAAGTAATTTGATCTGTTGCCAGAAGTATTAAACCTATTTTTCCATTGTGAGAAATTTTATTGTTAATTTCACATTTTAAATTATTTATTTTCATCTTATTTCTTTTTGTTTTAAGTAACATTTAACCCCTTCCCTAAGGAAGGAAGATAAATGTTTAGTGTTTTTTCTCAGCCGCTGCTACTTCTTTAATTAAATTATTTAAGATTTTTTGAGCATCTTTTTTAGCTTGTTCTTTTTGATCTTCTGGATAAGCATTTGCTACAACTTCTAAATATGTTGCATGTAAAGATTTACTTACTTCTTTAAATTTTGCACGCTCATCTTCAGTTAAAGTAATAAATGTTAAGTCTTTATTTTCTTCTTTCATTTTAAGTGTATTTTCTTTATTAATCTTCTTTTGGTAAATAAATGCAGCAATATCTGCTTCTTTAATTGCTTTTTTAACAATCATTTTTTTATTATCGCTAAGATTATTATACCACTTAGAGTTAGTAGATACTGTTGCTACATAAGGCTGTTGCCCTGGGAACATAATATATTTTTGAACCATATGCCATTTTGCACCGTAAATAAAATACATTGGATTAACCATTCCATCAACTGTTCCTAATTGTAAAGAAGAATATACTTCACCCCATGATAAAGGAGTTGGTACCGCACCAAATGCTTTATAGGTTTCAACAGGAATTGTAGAAGTAAATGTTCTTATTTTTTGACCTGCAAAATCAGCTGGTGTTCGTATAGCTTTATTTGCACCCCATGCCATTTCACCCTCAGTTAACATTGATAAAAGTTTTAAATTAACTTTTTCAAACTTTGGTGCTAAATCATTGTAGATTGTTTTACTTGTAGTTAAAACCTCTAATGCAGCCTCTTCATTATTAGTTAATACATACGGAATTGATAATGCTTGAACTTCAGGAACAAAAGAACCTAAGTGTCCCGTACCTACAGATACAAATTGAATCGTTCCATTAGATGTTAATTCAACAATATCATTCTCTCCACCTAATTGTCCATAATAATACACTCTAACTTTTATTTTTCCATTTGATTGTTCTTTTACAGACTTTGCAAACGTTTGTGCATAAATATCTTGTACATCTTTTTTAGATTCTTCGCTTGCAAACTTCCATGTTTCTGCATTTAAACTAGCCCCTAATAACATTGCACATAAAGTGCCAATTACTTTACCTTTAATCATTCTTCATCCTTTTACAGTTAATTCCTAACTTGTATAAGAAGTATATATTTAATAAACTTTAATTTAGCTTAAGATATATTGAGAATATGGTAAGAATATATTAAAAATAAAAGTACGAATTATTTCTGTTAAATTTGCCTTAGGAAATATTTATTTAAAGGAGGAATAAATATAGAAAAAACTCTATATTTATTAGGGAATAGAAATTAATACTCTTAGATAGAATATTTTCGTATAAAAGTTTCGAGGTAAGAGATTAATGAATCAACACAAGTCATAGCTTTTTCATTGTCTTGTTCAAGAACGGCTTCTAATATTTTTATGTGTAATTTTTTACCTTCCTCATGATCTTCTTTTTGAGCATGAAAATACCAAAATCTATGAGATAAACCCTGTACATTTTTGAGTTCTTCCAAGATAAACTGATTTTTTGAAGCTTTTGCTAAAACTTCATGTCGTTTCTTTAACCAATGTAAAAATTCTACATCATCTTGTTCTTTTGCTTGAACTAATAAAACATTTATATTCTCTTTATCTGTATCATTAAGCCTTTTGATGGCACATTTTACACATAAACTTAAAATTGAATGTCTAACTTCTAACATTTGTAACTGAATAGAAGCATTCATTTCTGGAATTAGTATTCCAGATCTAGAAATATTAACTAAAAAAGATTTGGATAAAAGTATTAATGCTTCACGCACAGGAGTTCTCCCAGCGCCTATCATTTCTGCAATCTCAGCTTCGCTTAAAATACTTCCTGGTTCGATTTTACAAAATACAATTAAATCTTCAAGTATTTCATAAACTTGTTCCGTCATGCTTTTGTTTTTATTTTTTTTAAGTTTTTCCATATTAGCACTCACATTTAATTATTTATTTTTTCTAATTTATTTTATTATATTTAAATACATCTTAAATTATATTTTTACTTTTAAGCAAAATAAGTAACAATTGTAATCAAATATATCTTATATCTCAATTTAAAATATATTTTAAATATATTTTAGATATATTTATTAAAAAGGATTAGCTTGAAAAATATACATTTAAAAGGCCTGATAATTACGGCAAGTGGCGTACTATTACTTAGCTTAGAATCTTTATTTATAAAACTTACTTCAATCTCGGCTCTTGTTTTTTCTTTTTATATTTCCATTTTTATGCTAAGTTCATCAAATTTCATACTTTTTTTTACTAAAAAAAGGCATTTTTTACTTACATACAAAAAAGATTTATTGGCCATTTTACTGTGTGGATTTTTATTAGGAATTTCAAATATATTATTTATTTCTGCCATTAAGAATACAAGTGTCGCTAATGTAGTAGTAATTTTCTCAATTGCCCCTATTTTTTCCGCTTTTTATATGTATATTTTATTTAAAGAAAAAAGTAGTAAAAATATTTATATTTCATCTTTTTTTATATTTTTTGGCTTGTATATTATTTTTTCTACAACTATAGGAAAGGGAAATAATGAAGGCAACATCTATGCGTTTCTTTGTATTGCATTGTTTTCTTTGGCTTTTGTTCTCTTATCGCGTTATAAAAATATCAACATGTTTGCAGTCATTTCAGCAAGCAGTGCAATCTCTGCTCTTATATCTTTTATTTTATCAAATGATATCTATATAAATATGAATGCACTGTATATTTTATTATTTGCTGGTTTATTAATTTCTCCTTTGGCGAGGCTTTTTATAGGGATAGGAACAAAGATACTACCTCCTAGTGAAGTAGGCTTGCTTATGCTTATAGAGACCATAATGGCACCTATTTGGGTTTGGATGTTTTTAAATGAAGTTCCTGCTATTAATACTTTTATAGGTGGAGGTGTCATTTTATTAACCCTTATTCTTAACTCTTTGTATTTAATTCATATTAATAAAAAGAGTCTAACTACACTTTAAAGCATATTACTTTATTATAATGAATAAATAATTTTTTATAAAGGATGTTTCTTGAAAGAACAAGCCAAACAATTTTTTGCACACTATGGAAATACATTTGATACTTGGGATATGAAAAAATTTTCTTCATTTTTTCATGAACCTTTTATTTCTATACGAGGTGATGGTACAAGCAGAATCATGCAGGATAATATAGAAGCAGAAATATTTTTCACCTCTGTTTTAGCGAAGTGGAAAAGAGATGGATATGTTAAGTTTTCTACAAAAGACTATGAAGTTATTTCCCTTGGTACAAAAAGTATGCTGGTTACATTTACATGGCAAATGATGAATAAAGAGGATAAAATAATCAAAGAGTGGAGACAATCCTATAATCTGATTAATGAAAATCAAACATGGAAAATAATTATGTCTACCTTTCATCTTGAAGATAAAAGAAATTCTTAGGAAGATAAAAAAGCTTCAAATTTAAATTACATATTTGAAGCTACAATAAAAAAGTTTATACTATTTTTTTTACCAGTTGACTTGGTAAAAGGCCTAAACCTTCCTCCACTTCTGGAGTATTCCCATGTTCAATGAAATGGTCTTCGTACTCAAAAGACCTTACTTTTGCTTGAATATTTTCTTCATTAATGCATTCTAAGATAGCAGAGGCAACGCCACCTTGTTTTTGAGAATCTGAAAAAACATACCAATCATTGTATTTTAAAGAAAGATTTTTTAGCATTTCTTTATCAAGGGGTTTTACAAAACGTAAATCTAAAATTGCAATATCTTCTTCATGAAGTTCTTGTGTTTCACAAGCTCTTCTAACTCCAGCACCATAGCCAATAAAAAGTTTTTTAGATGTTCCACTTTTTAATAATTGCGCCTGACCTAAAATATACGGTTCATTTGGGAAATCAAGATTTTCAAAACTTCCTCTTGGGTACCTCAGAGCACAGGGTTTATCTAAGGTATATGAAAAATGCACTGCATCAATTAATGTTTTCTCATCTCTTGGTGCCATTACAATCATATTAGGAATATATCTTAAATAAGAAATATCAAAAGCCCCTTGATGAGTTTCTCCATCAGCTCCAACAGTACCAGCTCTATCAATAGCAAAAACAACAGGTAAGGACATTAAACATACATCATGAATAATTTGATCAAAGCCTCTTTGTAAGAAGGTAGAATAAATAGTAATAAAAGGTTTAAAACCTTCTTTTGCCATAGCAGCCATAGATGTAACAGCATGTTGTTCCGCAATTGCTACATCCCAAAAACGATCAGGATATTTATTCATTAGTTTTGAAATTCCCGTCCCTCCTGGCATTGCAGCTGTAACTCCTACAACATTTTCATGTTTTGCTGCTAATTCACATAAAGCATCTGCAAAAATTGCTGTTGCAGATTTTGGTGCAGGTTTTTTAACAAACTCACCTGTTTTTTTATCAAAAGGACCTACTCCATGCCATTTTTCCAATTGACCTTCTGATATTTTATATCCCTTTCCTTTTACCGTTCTTGCATGAACGATTACCGGTTTACCTAAGGCTTTTGCAAGTTCTAAGGTGTCAATAATTTCTTCTAAATCATGACCATCAATAGGACCTATATAATCAATTCCCATTTCTTCAAATAAAATACCAGGAGTGATAAGTTTTAAAGAAGCTTCCATACGTTTTGCAATATAATTAGTACCTTCTGGCATATTATTTTTAATGAAAGTATCCACTTTTCCTTTAAAACTTTGATAATATTTTCCAGCTAATAATTTAGAAAGATACTTAGAAATAGCACCAATGGGTTTTGCAATTGACATTTCATTGTCATTTAAAATAATAACTACAGGTAATTTAATATCCCCTAATTCATTTAAGGCTTCATAAACCATTCCAGCAGTCATAGAACCATCACCAATCATAACAACAGGGATATTATTCTCTTCTTTTAATTTAAAAGCTTTAGCAGCTCCAACAGCAAGTGAAATAGAAGTAGAACTATGTCCGGCTACAAAATAATCGCTTTTATGTTCTTTGGGTTTAGTAAATCCTGAAAGTCCACCATATTGTCTGATGCTTTCAAATTCGTCCCATCTGTCATTTATTAGTTTATGGGCATAACACTGATGAGATACATCGTAAATAAAAGGATCTTTTGTAACATCAAATACTTTATGCATAGCAACTGTTAATTCAACAGCCCCAAGTGTAGATGAAAAATGTCCACCTTTTCTTGATACTACATCAATGATTCGATCTCTAATATCTTGACAAACTGTTTTTAGCTCTTCAATCTCTTTATTTCTAATGTCCATAAACTGTCTTTATGCTAATTTTGTTTCTTCTAATACTTCACTTAGTATTTTAAGAACTTTTTCATTTTGAGAAACAGTACCAATAGTAATTCTAATGGCATTTAATCCATATGCACTTAAATCTCTAATTATTATACCTCTTTGTAATAAGCCTTGAGCAACTTCAGATGAAATATATTTATTATCAAATTTTAAAGTAATAAAATTTGTATACGATTCAATGTAAGAGAAACCCTTAATTTTTGCATATTCTTCATATTTTTTCATTTCACTAAAATTCTTAGCTATACATTCATTTACAAATTCTTCATCTTTTAAAGATTCAATACAAGCCAATAAAGAAAGTGTTGTAATATTAAAAGGAGGACGTAATTTCAATAAAGCTTGAATTATTTCTTTTTGAGCAATACCATAACCTGTTCTCATACCACCTAAAGAATAAGCCTTTGAAAAGGTTCCTAAATAAATACAATTAGGATATTTGCTAATTAAATCTTGAGCATTTATTTCTTTTTTGCTGTCTTTGAATTTTGCATATTCTTGATAAGCCCCATCTATTACAACTAAAGTATCAGATGAAATTTCATCTAAAAAAGAATATACGGCATCTTTATCTAAACACTCACCCAAAGGGTTATTAGGTAAACACAAGAAAATTAAAGAAGGTTTATGTTCTTTATAAGCTTGTAAAAATTGTTCTAAATTATGCTCATCATCTTTTGTTTGAATAATTTTGCAACCCGTTTGTTTTGCATAAATACCATACATCGCAAAAGTAACACGGCTCATTAATACAGAAGAATTTTCATCGCATTTTGCTTTTACACAAAAGTCTAAAATTTGGTCACTTCCTGCACCAATAATTACATTTGAACTTTGCACATTAAATTTATTTGCTAAGCCTTCTTTTAATTCATACATAGAATCATCAGGATACATAAACATGTTTTTTACATGTTCTTGTACTTTTGTAACAACTTTTGGTGAAGTTCCATAAGGGTTTTCATTTGAAGCCAGTTTAATAATATCTTTAAGTTCAATACCATATTCACGTACAACTAGTTCAATAGGTTTACCTGCTTCATATATTTTACAATCGTCTAAAACTTTATTAAAATTCATTTATATATCCCTTTAAATATCGTCAATTTCTTTTACATAAGAGCCTAATAGTTTTACATGCTCTTCATGCTTTTTTAAAATAGTACTTACATTTTTATCGTCTTTATGCCCATTAAAATCAAGAAAAAAGATTGACTGGCCATCAACAATATGTGATTTAATTTTAGTAATATTAATACCAAGAGCATCAAAATCAGTTAAAAACTCTACCAGTGCCCCTGGGGTATGTGGTAGTTTTGCTAATATAGTGGTTTTGTCATTCCCTGAACTTGTATTTTCAAAATCACTTACAATAAAAAAACGTGTTTTATTATTGTCTTTATCTTCAATATTTTCAAATAAAATAGGAAGATTATACATTTTTGCGCCCACATGAGAACAAATAGCGGCAGAATTTGGCTCTATTAAAGCAAGTTTTGCGGCTTTAGTAGTTGATTCAATTGGAATATGCTCGACTTCATCCAAGCCAAAGTTTTCTAAAAAACGCGCACATTGAGCAAAAGCAATATCTTTAGAATATATCTTTTTGATATCACTTACTTTATCACAGGTCGTTGCAAGTGTATGATGAATATCCAAAACTACTTCTGCAATAATCTTTAAATCGTATTTATTTAAAGAATTAATAGTATCTGTAACAATTCCATTCGTAGAATTCTCAATAGGAATAACCCCAAATTTTGCTTTTTTTGTACTTACTTCTCTAAAAACACCTTTAATAGAAGCAATAGAGATATAAGAACTCATTGCACCAAATCTGGCTTCAGCTGCTTGATGAGTAAAAGATCCCTCAGGTCCTAAAAAGGCCACATTTTCTGGGAGTTCAAGGTTTCTAGAAATTGCAAATACTTCTAAAAACAATGCTTCTATAGCGCTTCTATTTAATAAACCGTTGTTCAAACTGTCCAGTCTATCTATGATTGCTTTTTCACGCTCAGGTCTATAAATAGCCCCACCGCTTTTAGCTTTAAGTGTTCCCACATCTTTTACAATTTGCATACGTTCATTAATAAGTTTTAATACATTATTATCAATAGAATCAAGTTTGTCTCGTAATGCTTTTAGTCCTGCTTCATCCATAAGATTTCCTTAGGTTTATTTAATAAATTCTTCTTCTAATGCTATCAAATCTTCAAAAACTTCTCTTCTTCTAATTAATCGCGCTTCTCCACCTTCATAGGCAATTTCTGCAACTCTATTTCTTGTATTATAATTAGAACTCATTGTAAAACAATATGCTCCTGCACTTTGTAAAAGTACTAAATCATCATGTGATGTTTGTGGTAAATCAATATTTTTTGCAAAAAAGTCTCCACTTTCACAAATAGGTCCTACTAAATTACAATCACTTACGTCAGTATTATCATTTAATACACTTACCTTGTGTTCCGCACCATATAAAGCAGGTCTGATTAAATCATTCATAGCCCCATCAACAATAACAAAACGTTTGTTTCCATTGATTTTTTCATACAATACTTTAGTAACAAAAGTACCGCTGTTTCCAACTAAAAATCTGCCTGGTTCCATTACTACTGTAATATCTAATCCAAAAAGCGCTTTCATAATCATTTGACCATATTCTTGCGTTGAAATTAGCTTTTCATCATCATAAACAATTCCTAAACCTCCACCTACATCAAAAAATGAGATTTCCATATTAATTGCTTTTAAATTTCGTACTAAATCAGCCACTATATTAATTGATTCCGTTAAAGGTTCTAATTGTGTTAATTGAGACCCAATATGACAGTGAATTCCAACAGCAGTTAAACTCTTAGAGTTTTTACACCTTATATACATTCGTTTTGCAGTATCAATATCTACACCAAATTTATTTTCATGTAAACCTGTTGAAATATAAGGATGTGTTTTAGGATCAATATTTGGATTAACTCGAACTGAAATTCTACATACTTTATCCATAGAAGCTGCAATTTCTTCAATACGAATAAGTTCTGCTTCACTTTCAACATTAATCATTAAAATATCTAATTCAAGCGCTTCTTTGATTTCAGAATCAATTTTTCCAACCCCTGAAAAAATAATCTTATACGCTTTAACACCTGCTTTTAAAGCGCGTTTAACTTCTCCAATAGAAACACAATCAGCACCTGCACCAAGAGTATTTAAATGTTTTATAACCGATAAATTTGAGTTCGCTTTTACAGCATAAGCAATAATTGATTTTCGTGCTTTAAAAGCCTCTTTTAATTCATTGTATTGCCCCGTAATATGGTCAAAATCATACACATAATATGGCGTAGCATATTTTTTACTTAATTCTTTGAAATCTATACTCATAATTATCCTATACTTTTTAAAATCTTAATTTTAAATTCATAAAATTGAAAACAAAAACTTTTTTATTTTATCATCGCTAATAAATAGCCTCAAAGTGTGAGATTTTTGTAAATATCAAGGCGGAAAAGTAAATTTAGGCAGGAGCGTACTTTAGTACGTGAGTGTCTAAATTTACTTTTTCAACGCAGAGATATGCAAAAAGATTACGCTTTGTGACTATTTATCGGTACCGTTCCAAGCTATGGTCTGCTTCCCATTCTCATCAAATGTAGTAGCTGGCATACCCATAATATTGTAACCACAATCCACATAATGAATTTCCCCTGTTACTGCTGAACTTAAATCTGATAATAAATACATACCAGAATTTCCAACCTCAGTAGTTGTTACATTTTTCTTTAATGGAGAATGTGCTTCATTCCATTTAAGCATGAATCTAAATTCACCAATTCCTGCTGCTGCTAGAGTTTTAATAGGTCCTGCTGAAATAGCATTTACTCTAATTCCATCACGTCCAAGATCTTCTGCTAGGTATTTTGTAGACATTTCTAAAGCAGCTTTAGCTATTCCCATTAAATTATAATTAGGAATATATTTAGCTCCTCCATAATACGTAAGTGTTAATACTGAACAAGAATCACTCATAATAGGTTTTAACTCACGTACCACTTCAATTAAAGAATAAACAGAAACATCCATAGCAATATCAAAAGATGTTTTTGGAATATCGTAAAATCTTCCACTTAAACCATCTTTTGGAGCAAAAGCAATTGAATGAACAATAAAATCAATTTGTCCCATATCTTTTTCTAAAGACTCTTTTAAGGCTTTGATTTCATCTGGGTTAGATACATCACAAGGATATACTAAATTTTCACTTCCAAATTCAGCAGCAATAGGTTCAACTCTTTTTTTCAAAGAATCATTTAAATAAGTAAAGGCAATCTCCGCCCCTTGTTCCGCACAGGCTTTAGCAATTCCATAAGCAATAGACTTAGAATTAGCAACACCTAAAATAACCCCTTTTTTACCCTTCATAAACATCATATATCCTTTATTTTGTTAATTCAATAATTTTTGTAAAGTCTTCTTTTATCCAAGAAGCTGTTCCAATTAGTGCACCATCTACATTTGGAAGCGCACAAATTTCTTTTGCATTAGCAACTTTAACAGAACCCCCATATAAAAGAGGTTTTTTAATATTCTTTTTAATTGCATCATGAACATTAGAAATATCACTAATAGTAGCAGTAACACCTGTACCAATTGCCCAAACAGGTTCATACGCTAATATCACATTTTCATAAGAAGTATCAATTCCTTCTAATTGAGCATAAACATAAGCCAATGTTTGTTCAAGTCCTTCTTCTTTTACTTCTAAAGGTTCCCCAATACAATAAATAATAGTATATCCCAATTCCATATAGTACTTATACTTTTCTACAATTAAGCTTTGAGATTCTCCAAGGATATGTCTTCGCTCAGAATGTCCAATTAAAATTGTTTTAATATTAAACTCATCCAATTGCATGGTTCCAATTTCACCCGTATATGAACCTGCTTTTGCTGTATAGGCATTTTGAACACCTATGTGTAAGTTTTCTTTTTTATCAAAAGTATCTAAAGACGTAGCTGTTGGAAAGATATATACTTCACTTGAGCTATTGTCTTCTAAATAATCATTTACAAAAGATACAAATTCTTTTGTAGATTTTCTAGTATGATTGGTTTTAAAATTTGCCGCTATTATCATTTATTCTCCTATTACTAAAGCTTTTACACCAGGAAGGATTTTGCCTTCTATTAATTCTAAAGAAGCTCCCCCACCAGTAGATATAAAAGTCATTTCTTCTTCATCACCCGTAACTCGAACTAAATCAGCCGTATCTCCACCACCAACTACTGTTGTTGCAAAAGAAGAGGCAACAGCATGTGAAAGTTTCATAGACCCTTTCATAAACTTGTCCATTTCATAAACACCCATAGGACCATTCCATAAAATAGTATTGGCATCTTGAATGGCTAAATTAAATAAAGATGCACTTGCAGGTCCAACATCTAAGGCCATCCATTTTTTAGGAATTTCTTGTATGGTTGTTACTTTTGCAATAGCTTCAGCATCAAACGCTTCTGCAACAACAACATCTACAGGTAAATAAAATTTAACACCCAGTTTTTTTGCTTTTTCCATAATTTTTAGGGCATCTGGAATTAAATGCTCTTCAACTAAAGATTGACCAATTTCGTGCCCTTGGGCTTTAAGAAAAGTAAAGGCCATTCCTCCACCAATAATAATTTTATCTACTTTTGTAATTAAGTTATGTAAAGCTTCTAGTTTTCCAGATACTTTAGAACCCCCAACAATAGAAACAAAAGGACGTTTTGGTTCATTTACAATGTGGTGAAAAAATTTAATTTCTTTTGCTAATAAAAAACCTGCCGCTTTATGCGCTTTATCAAAATGTTTTGTAATAGCTTCAACAGAAGCATGAGCTCTGTGAGATACACCAAAAGCATCATTAATATAAACATCAGCCATTGATGCTAAAGTAGCAGCAAATTCTTCATCGTTAGAAGTTTCACCTGGATTGTAACGTACATTTTCAAGCAATAATATTTCACCTGCTTGTAAGTTTTTAGCAATCTCCAACGTATCAGGCTGAATAACATTTTTAGCCATTTTAATTTCTTGTTTTAAAAGCGTATGCAAGCGTTTTGCAATAGGTTTTAAAGAATATCTTTCATCGTATTTATCTTTGGGTCGTCCAAAATGTGATGCTAGAATAACAGCACAATCATTGTCAATACAATATCGAATCGTATTTAATGCTGATTTAATTCGTCTGTCATCTGTAATATTAAAATATTCATCCATAGGAACATTAAAATCACATCTAATAAAAACTTTTTTTCCTGATATATCTAAACTTTTAATTTCTTGTAATTTCATAAAAAACCTATTTCTTAGCTACAAAAATAGCCATGTCGATTAATCTAGAAGAATAACCCCATTCATTGTCATACCACGTCATAACTTTAATCATATCATCCCCAATTACTTGTGTTAAATCTGAAGCTACAATAGTAGAATTTGTATTTCCTATTAAATCACTAGAAACCATCATATCATTATCAACAGCTACGATTCCAGCTAATTCTTTTGATTTTGATTCAAATAAAGCATTGATTTCTTCTTTTGTTGTTTTTTTAGAAACAACAAAGTTCACATCTACCATTGAAACATTTGGTGTTGGAACTCTTACACTTTGACCATGAATCTTACCATCTAAGTGAGGCATAATCAATTTCATAGCTTTAGCAGCTCCTGTTGAAGTAGGAATCATATTTTGAGCCCCTGCTCTTGCTCTTCTTTTATCTTTTTGATGTTTTACATCTAAAATATTTTGATCATTTGTATACGAGTGAATGGTTGTCATTAGAGCTTTTTCTATTCCAAAAGCATCATCAATTATTTTAGCAACAGGTCCAAGGCAGTTGGTAGTACAAGAAGCATTAGAAACAATTTTTTCGCCCTTATACTCATTTTCATTTACACCCATAACAAAAGTAGGCGTTGCATCTTTTGCAGGTGCAGACATAACAACTTTTGCTGCGCCATTATCAATATGAACTTGACACGCTTCTTGTGTTAAATAAGCGCCTGTACATTCTAAAATAACTTCTGCGCCACAATCTTTTGAAAAAGACAATTCTTTTGCATTTCTGGTTGAATATAATTTTGCATTTACATTTCCCATTTTTAAGTAACCATTTTCTACTTTAACGTCACCTTCAAATGTTCCATGAACTGTGTCATACTTTGTAATATATTCTAACATAGACAGCTCTGCTGTGTCGTTTATTGCAACTAACTCAATATCATTTCGTTTTGCTATAATTCTAGCAACACATCTACCAATTCTTCCAAAACCGTTAATTGCGACTTTAATTGCCATAATGTCCCTTTATTTAATGCAGTATTATCAATACCCACTGTATAATTTTGAGATATTTTATCCAAAAGTTGCTATAATAAACGTTAAGTAATATTGTAAGTTTAAATTATATTTTTATCAGACTAAAAAAAGAAAAAAACTTTCTTTAGTTTTTAAAAAAATAATTTAAAATAAGGATTAGATAAGTGAAAATTGGTATTTTTGGCGGTAGTTTTGACCCTCCTCATATAGGGCATAAAAAAATCGTTAAAAAAGCGCTCAAAAAATTAAATCTTGATTTATTGATTGTTGTACCAACTTTTTTAAATCCTTTAAAAAACACATCTTTTTTGAATGCACGTTCTAGGTTGGACTTACTTAAAACCATCTTTTTTAAAAAAAAGAAGGTTTTTATAAGTGATTATGAAATTAATCAAAATCGTGCTGTTTATTCATTAGAAACAATTAAGTATTTAAAACATAAATACAAAAGCTGCCAAATCTATTTGATTATTGGTGCTGATAATTATAATTCTTTTGATAAATGGAAAGATCATGAAGAAATCAAAGAACTTTGCACCATAGTTGTTGCAAGTAGAAATACTTATGAAACAAAAAAAGATGATGATATTAAAAAACTAAAAGTGGATATTGACATCAGTTCAAGTGACATTAGAGGTTTTTTAAATCTTAAATATATTCCTAAAAAAATAAGAAAAAAAGTCAAAAAAATTTGGCAAAAAAAAGGGTTAAGCATTGGAAAGATGTGATCAAATAGTACACGTACTAAACGAAAAAAAAGCAGAAGATATTGAAGTTATTGATTTAAGATCAAAGAATTATATTGTTGATTATGTGGTTATTGCAACTACTTTAAATAATAAACATGCCTATTCATTATTGAATTATTTAAAAACAGATGTAAAATCTGATACCGAAGACTTTGTAAGAGTTGATGAAGATGACGATTGGACGGTTGTGGATTTAGGAGATGTTCTTATTCATTTAATGAGTGAAAAGTACAGAAAAAAATACACACTTGAAGATTTTTTATCACAATTAAATGATAAAGAAGCGTAAATAAAAGCCTAGCTTTTATTTACTACTTGGGTTTAATAAAACCTTAGAGTAATTTGAAGTTGCGCTTTTAGCTCCACCCATATTACCTGTCAAAATTGCGTATCCTACGCCTACGGCTACAAGAATTAAAAACCATTTCATTACATTACATCCTTTGCTTTAATACCTAATAAATGAAGTCCTAATTTAATACTTAGTGCTACCATAGATAACATTTTTAGATATTCATCTTGTTCTTTACTGTCAATAATTCTGTGCTCATTATAAAACTTATGAACAGAAGCAGCCAAACCATGTAAATAGTCTGTAATCTTTTGCATATCTCTTTTAACAAAACCTTCTTCTAAAATTGCAGGCAATAAAAGTGCCTCGTATAATAAATTAAGTGCATCTTGATTGATATTTGTAAATTCAACATCTTTAACATCTGCAGGTGTTTTATTTGCTTTTTTAAAGAGCTGATTAATTCTAGCATGGGCATAATTAATATAAAAAGTTGGGTTTGTGCTGTCATGATTTTTTAAAGAATCTAAATCAAATTCTAAGTGCGTATCTGATTTTTTAGTTAAAAAGATAAATCTTAGTGCATCTGCGCCAATTTCTTTTGTAATATCAGACATCAAAATTACAGTTCCCGCACGTTTAGACATTTTATACGGTTTTCCACCTTGTAATAACGAAACCAACTGAGATAAAATAATCTCTAATTTAGAAGAATCATAACCAGAGTACTCAACACTAGACTTCACTCTTTTTATATATCCATGGTGATCTGCACCCCAAATATTAATACAAGTATCAAATTTTCTATCAAATTTATCTTTGTGATAAATAATATCTCCTGCCAAATAAGTAGGCATTCCATTGTCTCTTACAACAACTCTATCAGAATCATCTCCATGCTCGCTTGATTTTAAATAGACTTTTTCGTCTTTAGTATATAAAGCGCCTTTTGCTTCAAGATTAGCTTTTGTTTCGTCCCACTTTGAATATAAATCAGATTCATATACAAATGAGTCAAACTCAATATCTAAATCTTTTAAATCTTTAGTAATAATATCTAATACTAAATCTTTTGCGAAAATTGCTATTTTTCGATAATTATTTTCATCATAAAAAATCTCTTTTCCAAATTCTTTTTCTACTTTTTGGGCAATATCTAATAAGTATTCCCCTCTATAGAATGTCTCTGGAAGCTCTACAACTTCATTATACAAAAATTCTTTTGCACATAAACACAGAGATAAACCAAGCATGTCCATTTGTGAACCTGCGTCATTTACATAATACTCTCGCGTTACATCATATCCAATATGATTCCCAACTCGTGTTAATGTATCCCCTAAGATAGCGCCCCTTGCATGTCCAATATGCAAAGGTCCAGTAGGATTAGCAGAAACATATTCTAAAAGAATTTTTTCTTTCTTTTCACTTATTTTTCCAAAATCAAAGTTCTCTTTTAACGCTTTATTACTCAAATCAAAAAGAAAATCTTTAGACAATCTAAAGTTAATAAAACCTTTTATCGCACTTACTTCTTCAAACATTACACAGGCATCAAATTCTTTGGCTAAATCTTGCGCAATTTGCATAGGATTTTTTCTTAACTCTTTTGCCAAAGAAAAAGCAACAGGCGTTGCATAATGTCCAAAAGAAATATCTTTAGGTTTTTCTAATACTACTTCTCTTTTTAAAATTTTTTCAATAAAACTTTTAACTAACTTTTGCAATTGTTTTCCTAAGCGTTTTTTGTTTCGTCTTTTTTACTTGACGTTTCTTTATCTTCATTCTTTTCTAGTTCTTCTTTTTTAGTAACTTCAACTGTTTCATCATCGTCTTCTTTAACAGCTTTTTTGAAGTTCTTAATTCCTGAACCCAAACCCTTCATTAATTCTGGTATCTTTTTTCCACCAAAAAGTAACAAAACTACAAATGCAATTAAAATCCATTCCACACCACCTGGCATTCCCATTTGACACTCCTGCGTTATTTTATTTTGAGGTATTATATCGGCTTAATGCTTAAAAAAAATATTGAGTCAAATAATATTGACTAAAAGAAAATCTTTTACAGCTGCTTGTTTTTACTTTTATTTTAAAAAGAAATGAAAAATCTTATAACCAGAAGCTGCTGCTAAAATAGAGCCACATACATTAAATAAAACATTTGCAAGACCTAGGAAAAAAGATGTTTCTAGAAGAAAAAAACTCTCAATAGCAAAAGTAGAGTAAGTAGTAAAAGCACCTAAAAAACCCGTGCTTAAAAAAGATTTACTTTCTGTTGAGAAATTTTGCACTGCAAAAAGTGCAAATAAACAACCAATTAAAAAAGAGCCAAGAAGATTTACTCCTAAAATACCATAAGGAAAATCACTTACAAATGTTTTATTCGACAAATGTACAATATATGCTCGTGCAATTGCACCTAAAAAACCTCCAAGCCCTACAGCTAATATCGTAGAGCCTGTCATTTTAAGCCTTTTTTAATTCGTTTTGTAAAACTTCATTCATTAGAATCTCAGTATCTTCAAACCATGTACTTTTTCTTTTTGCTTGTACGGGTTCTAAATAAATTACTTTGACTGTACCTGATGTAACTTTTAGATTTTGAGAATCTAAAATACCTCTTGTATTGATTAAAATAACAGGCTGAACTCTTAAGCCTAGTTTAGATGCAACCATAGAAGAACCTGCTTTAAACTTTAAAAGTTGCTCACCATTTGAGCGTGTTCCTTCTGGAAACATAGCAATAGGACGACCTTTTGATAATCTGTCTTTTGAATCATTGATTAATTTAATTAAACCAGATTTATTCTCTCTATCCACACTTATCATCTCAGGCATTTTCATAATATGTCCAAAAAAGAATAAATCCGTAATCTCTTTCTTTCCTACCCATGCTAAATGTTTCGAATGAATATGTTCCATAATGATAATATCTAACATACTTTGATGATTCATTAGTACCATATCACAAGATTCGTCTAGTTTTCCCACTTCTTCAATCTTGATTCCCAAACACATAACTTGAAACTTCATCCATATTTTAATTATCGTATGAATTTTCTTTTTAAAAAAGAACATGGCAACGACTACTATTCCTACAGTAATAGAAAATTGTATGAATATAAATAAAGCTTTAATTCTTGCTAACATTGTCTTCCTTAATCCAACCAATTACTTCAGTATTTTGATCATTTGTATTAAATAAAACCTTATAAAAACCGGCTTTATGATTTAATATTTCTACAAGTTGTTCTTTTTGTGTTTTGAAAAAAACCGTAGAATTTTTTGTTGGTAAAATATAAATAATTACATCTTTTTGGATAATAGCTGTTTTATTTGGCATTACAAATAAAATCAATAAAATCACAAATACAAGCGTAATAATAAGATAAATTAATTTTCGTTTCCACAAGGTAATAATAAAAAAGAAAAACAATAAAGCTGAAATGGCTATTTTTTTATAAAACTCAAAGTTTGAATTATTAGGGTTTAAATCACTTTGTGTTGAGATCAATTCATTTTCTAAAATAATAGGTAAATTAATACTTATAAAAGAGTTTGTTTTAAGACTGTAATAATTAAAGGCAATCTTTTTTGTATGAATAGGTACAATTACGTGGTAAATAAGATTTTGAACAGGATAAGATTCATCAAAAGAGGTGGAACCTTGTTCAAAATATTCTTCATCTAAAGTAAAATCTTCCAGATTTCCATTAATTGCAGAAAGGTCTAATACGGTTAATAATTCTTTATTATTATACTGTTTTGTTTTATAATTATTTACTATTAATTCTTTTGCAATTACGTTTGAAAACTTTTTATTTCCCTTTGCTAAGTGAGTAAATTCGAGTTTTAAGGGTTCTAAATATTCTGTTTCTTCAAGAATCCCATTATTGTAAAGTAAAATCTGTATACGGGGCATTACAAAATCTGCAGAATTTACTTTAAAATAAAATTTATTTTCATATTCTTGTTCATCTTTTTCGCTCCAAGCAGAATCCGAATTTAAAACACTAACATTTAACGCATCAATAAAACGTATATCAATTTTTTCATAATTATCTCTTGCTACTATTACTTTAATATCTACTTCAAAGGTTTGTTTTTGGTAAATCACATCGGGGGATTTTTTATAAGAAAGATAAAGAGTTTTAGCTTGCGATTGAGTATCTTCGCTTAAAAGAACTTCTTTGCTGTAATCTATTATTTCTTTTTCTTGTGCATTAAAAGCTGTGCTTTGCTTGTTTTTAATTTCATTTGTATTTTCTGTATCTTGTTTATTTTCTAGCGCTTCACTTGTAGAAGGAGAAGAAAAAACAGACACTTCTTTATCTTGCAGTTCTGAAGAAAAAAGAATTTGCGTAAATAAAAATAGAGCGAGTAAATATTTCATATCTGTCCTTGGTATAAGCAGCGAAGAGCTACTTATTTAAAAAACCTTCTAACATCTTAATTCCATCTGTTGAACCTAAAATTTCTTCTAGTGCACGTTCAGGATGTGGCATTAATGCAAAAATGTTTTTATCTTTATTACAAATACCTGCAATATTTGAAACTGAACCGTTTAAGTTAATTTCTTTTGAGTCTTCATCGCAATATCGTAAAAGAATTTGATCATTTTTGATTAAATCTTCTAAACCGGCATCATCAATAAAATAGTTACCATCGTGGTGGGCAACTGGAATATTAAGTGTATCTCCAAGTTCAAGTTTTTGTAAAAAAGTATTATTATTTGATACTACTTTTAAAGGCACGATTTTAGAAATAAAATGTAATTTATCATTTCTCTTCATAGCACCTGGTAATAAACCAGCTTCTAAAAGAATTTGAAAACCATTACAAATACCTAAAATTTTTCCACCCTTAGCTGCATATTCTTGAACTGCATCCATAATAGAAGCAAATCTAGCAATAGCACCTGAACGTAAATAATCTCCATAAGAAAATCCACCAGGGATTACTAAGAGATCAGTATTTGAAGGTAATGTTGTTTCTTTGTGCCATATAATATTTACAGTGCAACCAAGTTTTTCAAAAGCATACTGTGTATCGTACTCACAGTTTGTTCCAGGGAATTGTAATACTGATACGTTCATTCTTTATCCTATAATTTCTATTGAATAATCTTCAATTACAGTATTTGCAAGTAATTTTTCACACATATTTGTAACTTCAGTTCGAGCAGCTTCTTCAGTTGAAGAACTTAGCTCAATAATAATTTGTTTACCAATTCTTACATCTTTAACAATATCTTTAAAACCTAAAGTATCTAAAGCATGATGAGTTGCTTTCCCTTGATCGTCTAATACACCTTTTTTTAATCCAATGTTTACAATTGCTTTCATTTATTACCTTCATATATATTTTTGCGATTATATCTAAAAGAGCTTTACAACACTTTTAGATAAGACCTTACTGTTTTTTAACTTATTTATTTAGTCTTTTCTCAATTGTTGAGTAAGCACTTAATATTCCATCTGTAATTGAAGAAGGAACTTCTACTTCTAGTTTTTCACCTACGTTTAAACTCTTCGCTTTTTCTTTCCACGAATTCTTTTTTGCAAAATCTCGAAGAATTTGTTTATCCATTGAAAGATAGTTTTGTTCATCAAAGTTTTCACGTGCAATAAATCTTGAACTTTCAGGAGTTAATACTTCATCTCCAAGAACCCATTGTCCATCTTTATCAACAAAGATTTCAAACTTTGTATCAACAACAACAATACCATTCTCTAATGCATATGCTGTAAAATCTTTAAACAGTTTTTCCATACTAGAAATAATCTCTGGGAATACATCTTTAACTTTAGCAGTATTTAAAGGTTCGTCTTTAATACCTTTTGTTGTAGGAGTAAAAATTGCAGTCTCAAATTTATGCCATTGTTTTAAATCTTTTGATAGTTCTAAACCATAAGGATCATTTCCATTTTGACAAGCTTCAAATAATGAGCCCGTTAAATAGTTTCTAAAAATAAACTCAAACTGTACAAGCTCACCATCAATTGTAGCTTCTAAAGGTTTGCAAAGCTCCATTAATTGACATCGTGGAGCAATAGCTAAAGATGAATCGATTTTCTCATCTAAAATAGCTGTTCTGATTCCAAACTCTTTTGCATAAGCAGCTCCATTATTTGAAATAGTTGTTTGAGAAACACCTTTACCAATAATTTCAAGATTTAAAGGAATATCAAAAACAGAACATCTGTCACTTCTTACTAATAATACTTTTTGATCTTCACCTGGACAGGTATAAAGATCTGCATTTTTACCAATATAAAATAAATTGTAACCTAAGTCTTCAAGTTCAGAAATACCTTTTTTAGAGGTCGTTTTTTTTGCTTCTGGCCATAAACCTAGTTCTACAATATCGCTAATTTTCATTTACTCTCCTAATTCATTATAATTAAACTTTTTAGAATATTAACACCAATTGTTAATTGATTGTCTAAAAGTAATTTTTCTTTTGTAATAATTGTTTTGTTTTCTTTTTCTTCTTTTTCCATCTTCAGTTTTCCATCAACTTTTTCAAGTTCACTTTTTAAATGTTTCTTTAAATCTGCTTCTTTAATTTTAAAATCATTTTCTTTTTCACTTACTGACTCACCTGCATAAGCAACAATATCAGGCGTAACACCTACTGCTTGTATTGTTCTTCCACTTGGTAAATAATACTTAGCAATAGTAATTTTAATACCTTCACTTTTATCTTTAGTAATTGGTAATACTGCTTGCACAGAACCTTTTCCAAACGTTTTATCTCCAACTACAATTGCACGTTTATGATCTTGAAGTGAACCTGCAACAATTTCAGAAGCAGAAGCACTTCCAATGTTAACAAGTACTACTAAAGGAGCTTTTGTTAAAGTAGCTCTATAAGAAGCAGTAAACTTCTCTTCATCATTAACATCTCTACCTTTTTGCGAAACAATAACACCCTTGTCAACAAAAAGATCCGTAACACCAATAGCTTGGTTTAATAAACCTCCAGGATTATTTCTTAAATCTAAAATAATTCCTTTGAATTTTTTATTCTCTTTAATGGCTTTACTTAAACCTTTTACTACTTTTCTATCAAAAGAACTCACTCTTAAATATAAAATATCATCACCAATGGTTTTTACATAAACGCTTTGAATTTTTATAATGTCTCTTATGATTTTAATCTTAATAGGTTTATTTTGACCTTTTCTTACAACTGTTAAAATAATAGGAGTTTTAGGTTTTCCTCGCATAAAACCAACGGCTTCATCAAGTGTAATATTCAAAGTAGATTTATCATCAATTTTTAGAATAATATCACTGGCTTTTACTCCTGCACGATCAGCTGGAGTATCATCAATAGGGGAAATAACAGTTAACGCTCCATCTCTCATTCCAACCGTAATACCTAAACCACCGAATTCTCCAGAGGTTTTTATTTTCATTTCTTTAAAATATTTTTTGTCCATATAAGTAGAATGAGCATCTAATTCTTGCATCAAACCTTTAAGTGCTTTGTTTACAATTTCTTCTAATTGTAAATCATCCACATAATACTTTTCAACTGTGCCAATAACTTGAGTTAACTTCGATAAAGACTCGAAACGTGAGGGTTTTGCTTCTGTGTTATTGCTTTCATTTGCATACAGCAAAGTAAAAAAAGAACTCATTAGCATAAACGATATTAGTATTTTTCTCATTGTTTACCTTTGGTCATAAATATTTTGATTTCAGTTTTTCTTAATATTTGGTATTATATTCAATGTTTTATAAAAGTAAGGTTTTATGCTTTTTTTTGTAACATATGTATTAATTTTTTAATAAGGTAAATAATGGCGCTAAAAGATAATATTGATTTCGTTAAAAATGAAATTTCAAGTGAAGAAAAATTCTTAGAAGGTTTTGTAAGAAGTGAAAACTTTTTTAAGAAATACAAAACTATAATTATAGCAGCTGCTGTTGTAGTTATTGTTGCAGTTGTTGCATACAATGTCAACTCATATAACAATGAACAAAGTAAAATAGAAGCAAATATTGCCTTTAATACAATTTTGGAAAACCCAAATGATAAAGATGCATTACTTGTTTTAGAAAACAATAATAAAACACTTTATGACTTGGCTTTGTATTTAAAAGGGAATAAAGAAGGTAAAATTGTTGATACAAATGTTAAGTTTTTAAAAGAACTTTCTATTTATCAAAAAGCGCTTGCAAATAAAAACATTGCTGCATTAAATTCTGTTTCAATGCAAAGTGACTTTTTATTAAAAGAATTTGCTATTTTTAACAGAGCTTTATTATTGGCTCAAGATGGTAAATATAAAGAAGCGAAAACAACACTAAAATTAATAAAATCAGATTCAAAAGTGAATGAATTAGCTAGTTTGCTTAATCACTATTTGATTACAAAGTAAAATCATGATAAAAAAAGTTTTATATTTTTGTACATTTGTACTATTGTTCCAAGGCTGCTCTTCAAAACAATATTTTGAACCAGAAGATTCTTACTCATTAAATGTAGATACCCAATCTTTAAGTGCGAATATTGTTGCATTTAATAGAGATGGAGCTACACTTGATAACAATTTAGTTATTACAAAAGAAGGTGTTTTAAAAGAAAAACTTCCTGAAAATTTTACTTTTATTAATTATTCGAATAAAAGATTAATTGCTAGTAATAACAAAGATCAATTGTATATTGATTCAAAAATACTAGACTTAAATAAACATGTAATTGCTGCTTCTGTAAAAGGCGATATTTTAGCTTTATTGTTAAATACTAATACTATTGAGATTTATAATTTAAAAAGCAAAAAAGTTGTTTTTAAAGAATATCTTTCAAAATCTTTAGTAAATGATGTAAGAATTGCAAATCCTGTATTCTTAGGAGAATTACTTTTATTCCCTAGTTTAGATGGAAAAATTGTAATTGTAGATTACAAAAAGAATGTAATCTCTAATTCAATTGTACTTGATGCAGACAGCCAGTTTAATAATCTGATTTATTTAGATGTTGTTGATGATAATTTAATTGCAGCAACCTCTAGAAAAATTATTTCTGTTAGTTCTTCTAATGTAATTATCAAAGATTTTGCAATAAGAGATGTTATTTCAAATGAAAAAGAAATTTATATTGCTACTAATGATGGACAAGTTATGCATTTAAATTCTACTTTAGAAACAAAGAACAGTAGAAAATATAAATTTGCTAAGTTTTATACTCTTGCTTTTGGGGAAGAGTTATATGCTTTAGAATCTCAAGGATATTTAGTAGCAATCAAACCTGATTTTTCAGGCGATAAAATTTATGATTTTTCATTAGATGAAGAAGATAAAGCTATTTCTATTGGGAATAAGATTTATTTTGATGATAGTTTTGTTATTTTAAAATAGTTTCTTCTTTAAAACAAGTAGTTTTGACCTACTTGTTTTAAACTTTCTATTTCACTTTTCTACTTACCAGTCTTTATACCTAATATCAATCAATCATTTATAAAACTTTCCCTAACTTACTTTTCTTTTTTAAAATAAAAATAACAAAAATAAAGTTACTAATAATGAATTATTAAATTTCTTTCATCCCCCCCTCTTTTTCCCATATCTATTTCATCAAAAAAATTAAAGTGTTATTTTTCAAAAAATTTTGATAATCCAATATCTAGTACTTTCGAAATCAAATATAATTGTCTAATATTAAAATGTTTATTTTCAAGTCCTGCCTCAATTTTAGAAAGCATACTTGCAGATGAGTGACCAATGGCTAAAGCTAACTGTTCTTGTGTAAACCCTTTTTCTTTTCTATATTTCTTAACATTATTGGTAATATTAAGAAATAAACTTTCAAATTCTTCTTCTTCAACTTCTAAAAATATTTTCATTGTATATCATTCCCTATAGGTGTAATTAATATTTAAGTTTATAAAAGATATGATTTATTTATAACTCCCTATAGGTGTATAATATTATAATTAATTTAAATAACTGAATAATAACTAGGCATTTTAATAATAAATTTAAAAGAAAAAATAATTTAAATAGAATGGAGGAATTTAAGATTGAAAAGCAAAATGTTAAATGAGCTAAATATAAATCAGAATATGTGTTTTAATAAAATATCTCAAACCGATAAAGAAATACGTATTATCAAATCTAATATTAAAGTTGGATCCATAATAGAAATTAGAGAAATATGTAATATCTATATGATTTTGGAAAAATATAAATCTGATTTTGATATTGTAGTTTCAACTCAAGAAGTTTTAATACGGTTTAAATAAAAGAAATTTAATGAAGGTAAAAAATAATTACCTCTCATTCTTTTCAATTACTAAATTCTACTTGCAGACCAAAAAGCGCAAAGGTCACTTTGTATGAGCTCTAAAATTTAAATAATGCATTTATAATTTTACAACATGAGAACTAAGACTATTAAATTTTTTCTTAGATACAATATGCCTACTAAATACAAGACGAACAGAAGGAACTACATATGTATGAAATATTAAATGCCGTAATCTCAATTATTGCAGGAATATATCTTTATTTAATAGCAGCAGAAAAAATTAAAAGTAGAATCAATGAAACAACCCTAAGAAAATATTCAAAAGCAATGAAAGGCTTAGCTATTTTTCTTATTGCTTTTGGACTCATAGGTCTTTTTACTCCTTAATTTTTGCACCTACATTTAGTAATCACTTATAAAATTTAGTTTCTTTTTAGAGCTCATGTAAAGCTAAAGCTATACGCTCCTTACTTTTCTTTCTTGAAAGAAAAGTAACAAAAGAAGCAACTGCCACGTTGTTGAAGGCTTACAGCTTCCCTCGCTTGTTATTTTGTGTTTCTGCCTTGCGGAACTCCCTAAAACGTGCATTAATGCACCTTTCTTAACGGTCAAACAGTCCTCATGCTGTTTCGAAACAAAAAATAAACGCTCGGCTTCAACAAAGGCAGGACTTCCGCTCCACGTTTAATAATAATAATTTCTTCTTTTAAAAAGATAAAAAAGTATAGAAATATATTAAGTAAAATAAACTTTCATTAGGCTCTTTCTCTGACTTTGAAAAAGCTAAGTATTTTTCTTTTTTAACGGAAAGAACTGAGGACTGTTTGACCGTGAAGAAACGTGCTCTTTAGCACGTTTTAGGGAGTTCCGCAAGTGAGTTAAAAAATAAAAATATTTAGGAACCCGAAGGGCTTTATCAATGTGTCAGTTGCTTCTTTTTGTTTCTTTTTCTAACAATTAAGAAAAAGAAAAAAGCGCAAAGGTACTTTGTATGAGCTCTTAAACAGAACAATAGTTTGACGATGTTACTAAAATTATTAACAATAATAAGATTTGTTAATTCTGTGACGCAAACTGTGACAGGTTTTCTGTATACTTTAAATAATTAGGAGAAGAGCCTTTTAAATTATAAAAAAAGAGGTGGAGATTCTACCCCAGGGGCGTTATCTCAATTTAAACGTTATGATACAAGGGAAATAAAATGGACAAAATGAAATTTGATATTTCGGAGCATAGAGATTTAGAAATCCAATTACACAATTTTAAAAACATTGATAATGAATATATTTTTTATTACGACGAAACAAACAATCTTAGAAAATTTTGGTTTAAAAATGAAAACAAATTTAACATTCCTATTTCTGATTTATCTAAAAATTTTGTTTTAGGTGGAGTGACTCACCTTAAATCAAAGATGAGCTTTGATACAGATACAATGATAAAGACTTTAAAACTGCCTAAGAATATTAAAGAAATGAAGTTAACGTATATAGCTAAGGGTAATTTTTTGTCATCTTTAAAATCAAAAAAACTTGAAATATTTTTAAATTGGATGATTTCAAATGATTTATTTTTACATTATTCAAATTTAAATATTTTATATTGGTCAGCTATTGATATATTAGAATCAATGATTCCAGAAGAATTACTTCAAATTCATATGGAGTTAAAAACAATTCTTTATGAATTTATAAAAATTGATTTAAATAATTTTATCGAAATATTGTATAAATATGAATATCCAAATATTAATAGAAAAGAAGCAAATAATTTTTTAGATGAAATTTTAGGTTATATAAAAAGTAATGAATGTAAATTTATTTTAAAACACCCTATAATTGATACTAATTTAATTAAATTAGTTTATTCAATTATAGCACATTCAAAAAATACAGAATTGACTTTTATCATGAATGAAAAAAGTCATATATTAATAGATGACTTATTTATTTTTTATAAAAAACCATTTGGTATTTTTAAAAATTCCTATCATATTTTTGATGAAGAAAGTAGTATCGAAGATATTTTTAACAGATGGGAGTTCTTTAACAATACAGAGAAATGGAAAAATTTTGAATTTCAAGACTCAAAAACAAATGACCTAATTCAAGTATCTGATGTTATTATTGGATTAATCGGTAAGTTATTCACATACATTAATGATGCTCATTTTAAGGAATTAAATCAATTAAAAAATAATTTAGACAAGCAACAATTAATTAACTTAACCA
>Ga0105359_10000718_pt1 | contig 27521 bp, 19 predicted proteins | sample GOMGulsemesocosm_6_FD_83659 | JGI IMG/M metagenome (GOLD analysis project Ga0105359, IMG submission 83659) | Methane-oxidizing microbial communities from mesocosms in the Gulf of Mexico - GOM8C Gulf of Mexico | ecosystem: Environmental > Aquatic > Marine > Cold seeps | place: Gulf of Mexico...
ATAAAATTCACGAATTTTTTGTCTGATCGGGCAATCTGTAATTAATGAACCAGTAAAGAGCATGGCTATTTCCTCAAATGCAAGCAGGTTGTTTCCTGCTTTAGTTATAGTATTTTTTGCTATTAATAAAAGTATTATTAACAAATCATCAGTTGATATTTATAAACGCATTTTAGGAGAATCACCACAGAATGTGTGGGTTATTTTTGGGTTTTTATTGTTTTTTATACGGAACAAAGGCAATTAAGCAGTACAATGTACTGCTTAATTGCTTTTTAATGATTTATTGAAAGTTAGGCGGAGATGTTACTTAGCCTTTTTTTTGAATAATATAGTCTGTTGTATCTTGAACTGACATAGGTTTGGCAAAGTAATACCCTTGTCCGTATTGGCAGTCCATTTGCTGTAATAGCTGCGCATCGGCTAAATTCTCAATGCCTTCACCAACCGTTGCCATTTGTAGATTATTAGCTAAATCAACAATAGTTCGTATAATCGCACGATGGTTGTCATGCTCATGTACATTACTGATAAAAGAACGATCAATTTTAAGGACATCGATAGGGAAACGATGTAAATAACCTAAACTTGAGTAACCGGTACCAAAGTCATCAAGTAATATTTTGACACCCATATTTTTTAGCGCTTGCATATTAGTCAGTACTATTTCAGCATTTTCTAATAAAGCACGCTCCGTTAACTCAACACGTAAGTTATGGGGGGCTAAACCGGTATTTTTCAATATTTTGTCAATATCTTGAGGTAAGCTAGTACTAAAGAATTGCTTAGAGAATAAATTGCAACTGACATATAAATCATGACAGCCTAATTCATCTTGCCAACGTTTTAATTGTTGGCAGGATTTCTCAATAATTTGAAGATCAATTTCTTGAATCAAATCAGTTTCTTCAGCTAACGAAATGAAATCGTTAGGGTAAACAAAACCACGTTTAGTACTTTGCCAGCGAGCGAGCGCTTCAAAACCTCTAAGTTCTTGGTTATCTAATTTAAGGATAGGTTGAAAATAAGGAATAAACTCCTGCCAACTAATCGCCTCTCTAATATCAGCCTCTAAGCTTAAGGCATTTTGTACCTTTTGATGCATGCCCTCGTCAAAGACTTCATAACGACCTCTGCCACTGTCCTTAGCATGATACATCGCCGTATCAGCGTCCCTAAGCATAGTATTAGCATCATCATAGCGTTTATTACTAAACGATATGCCAATACTGGTACCGGTATAAACTAATTGATTCTCAATAGTAAATGGTTGCTGAAGAAAAGCGGTAATACGCTGTGCTACGTCAAAGGCTTCACTTTTAGAACTTAAATCTTCAATTAATATAACAAATTCATCGCCACCTAAACGAGCAACCGTATCTTTATCGCGTACAATAGCCAGTAATTCTCGAGCAATTATTTTCAATAAGAGATCGCCGGCATGATGTCCCAAGCTATCATTAACGACTTTAAAGCGGTCCAAATCTAAAAATAATACCGCAAAAGAAAAGTTCTCTTTACGCTTAGCGCAAGCAATTGCATGGTTAAGTAAATCAAGAAAAACGGTTCGATTAGGTAAGCCTGTCAAACTATCATGCGCAGCAGTATGTTGTAATAGTTTTTCAGCTTGCTTACGATGGGTGATCTCATCTTCAAGAGCAAGAGTACGTAATTTAACTTGTTGCTCTAATAGCTCATGACTGCGTCGTTCAAAATCAGCTAACTCTCGACGTTTAATAGCAGCAGAAACATGATTAGAGACGAAGTTAAGTAATTCAGCATCTTGCTGGTTATAAGTAGTTTTATAGTCATAACTTTGTAACACCATAACACCAAGGAGTTGCCCTGAATAAATCAGTGGCACGCCTAGCCAAGAATGAATATCTTCTTGAGGTTTACTTGTTTCACCATCAAGATGTAAAGCCATCATTTCTTGATAAGTAAGTAGTACTGTTTCTCGACGACGCAATACTAACTCTGAATAAAGGTTGGTTAGCTTTCTAGGCTGAAACTCTATAAGTAAATTACTAGCATTTTCATCTACATAATAAGAAAAATGTAAGGTATCACTTATTTGTTCATATTTAGCAATGAAAAAGTTTTTCGCATTAATCAACTGACCAATAATGTTATGAACCTTGCTATAAAAAGTATCTATATCAAGCTCAATATCTGTGGTTAATTCAGATATGCGATATAAAGACTCCTGTAATAACTCGGATTTTTCCCGCTCACGAATTTGTGCCATCAACTCTTTAGTACGTGCATTAACGGCATTTTTTAAGCGTTGCTGATCTTGTAAACGCACCATAGCACCAACAACGTGCTGAGCAGCAAAGGTGAGTAAGTTCAAGTCACTTTCGCTATAACGAATCTTTTCATTGTAACTTTGTATGGTTATTACGCCGATAACTAAGCCGTTTTGCAGTAAAGGAACACCTAACCAGTCAGTACCACGTGCACCAAACTGCTTGATTTTATAATGATCAAACAGTTGCTTTTCTAATTCAGGAGTTAAGAGTAACGGTTGCTTTGATTCGATGACTAAATTAGTAAATGAGCCTTCAAAGTCTTGATAATCGATGATACCTGGCGGCTTTTCATCTTTTTCATCAATGTAATAAGCAAACTCTAACGTATCAAACGTTTGATCATAAAGAACAATAAAGAAGTTTTCTGCCGTCATCAATGAGGCAATAGTGTTATGAACTTGCGGATAAAAGGTATCTAGATCATTACACTCTTGTGATAACTGATTCAATTGAAAGAGTGCTGTATATCGTGCTTGCAGGTCAGCATTCTTTTTCTCCAGAAAATCAACTTCTCTAGACAGCTGTGAAATACTTGCCTCTTTAGCACGTATTAACTGCTCTGCCGCTTGAATTGAACTAGCTTGTTGATTTTCTGTTTTCAAAATGACCGTACCGTTTAATTATTTGCTCTGGTGTTTATTACATAAACATTTTATCAAGCAAAGAGCTTATTGCTTGGCTTCGGCTTTAGCCGATTTTATAACTTCTTTAATCTTATGTTTATTACCACAAATCGCAGCTTGCTTCTCATCGCGATAATAACGAATTTCAACACAATCTTGCTGATAACGACGATCTAACTCTGTACGCACAATAACACTTTTGGCATTAATAATTTGCTTATGTAGTGCCTGACACTCTTGGATTTGCTCTGAGGCTAACGTGACGTCCTCACAGGCATTATCAGAACTAGAACAACTTGCGAGGAAAATAGTAATAGGTAATACAGATAACAATAACTTATTCATTCAACAATTCCATTACATTACATTAAGAAACACTTTTTAACTAAAAACCATTATACCCAAGCGAAGCTAAATTGCGAGCGCCTATATTGTTACAATATTGTCAAATCCTTAGGATCTGTTTACCGTTCGAGGTTGTTTATTGCCTCTGCTTGTGGGTATTGTTACAAGGCAGAGTCTTTACAACGTGGTGATTGCACAAAAAAGACTATAACGCAGTAAAACCGATATATATATGCTGCCCGAAAGCTTTGACTCTAAGCGTTTTTCTAAATTGATTACATTAATACTTCAGCTGCACTTAGAACCCGACTTTCCCCACGACTCAGTGATTTATCAAGATTTAATCGACCAATAGAGTGGCGATGTAAGGCTACGACGGGATTACGAAAGCGACCAAACATACGCTTTATTTGATGGTATCGCCCTTCTGTTAAAATCACCTCTGTCTCAAAAGGAGATATAATGCGCAAAACTGCTGGTTTTGTCGTTATATTCTCATAAGAAAAATACATGCCTTGCGCAAATGCGGTAATGTATTCATCGGTTACAGGGTTTTCTAGTGTCACTCGATAACACTTCGAGACTTTATGTTCAGGTGACGTTAACCGCTCAGACCAGCGACTATCATTCGTTAAAAGTACTAAGCCTGAAGTATTTAAATCGAGTCGTCCAACTATATGCAAGCTGTCTAGCGTTTCTTGATCAAATTGTTCTGCGAGTAGATCAATCACCGTTTTATGTTTTTCATCTTTAGTCGCACATACCACGCCAATGGGTTTGTTTAGCATAATATAATGTGCTTTATTTTCCTGTAAAACCTCATCATCCATCACAATTGACGAAAATTGATCAACAATCTGAGCAATATCGGTTGCTAGTTCACCATCTACATAAACGCGTTTTTGTGCCAAAATCAGCCTGACCGCCTTTCGGTTTATTTGGTGAAATTCACTGATAAACCGATCTAAACGTGTCGTACAAATAGCCATTTTCGTTATATACCTTTGAAAAGCTCAACTTCTGATGTCAGACAATTATAAACTAGATACATGTCAACGATTGCTGCTCGGCAATTAAATTAAGCACTTTATGCAATTTAGTCTGTAGAAGTCCTGATAATACTTTAGGCTGCTGCTCAAGTAACTCAAGCTCTGAGTGAGTAATAGCGATATAACAGCTTAATTGTTGCTCACTTTGGTTAAAGCAGCTAATCACATCATCAGAAAAGTGGCTAACATTAAACTCTCTAAATGATAATTTTTCTAATTCTTCTTGCTGTTGTATAAAACTTAAAGGAACTTCTAAAAAGAGTTGAATTGTTAAAATATTCTCTTCATCTCCATACCAGTTGGCTGTCAATGTCTGAAAATTAAACTGGGCTTCGAGCTTACTACAAATTGACGTTAATTTAGAGAATTTATCACTTAACTCTTCAACGAGATTAATTGTTATCGGTAGCGTTTCGATCATTATTTATGCTCTTTATCTTAAACCATAAAATTATCTAATAATAACCGTACCGCATCCAAATTTCAGCTTATTCAATCAACATTGTTAAGTTACTTCAAATTATAAAAAATTAATATTACACAGCATTACAAAAGATCGTTTATTACCATGAAACTCCTCCATAGATAGAAAACTTCCTATTATTTAGTGATTTCCTTCTAGAAAATCACTTTCGAACATTACTCATTTAAAATCGAACATATTACGATTCAACACAAGGCCATAAAAACATAACACGCTGATTTTATTTAAATTTTAATTTTGGCACAGTTATTTCATTACTAAATCCATCAAATAAGAATTACAGTGAAACTTTTATGGAAATTGCATTAACTAAAAAACAGCCTTGGAAAAAATGGACCGCTATCGCCAGCTTCACGCTATTAATGGGTTATGCCGGTTATAGCGTCAGTGGTAAAGCAACCAAATCAATTGCTTTAAACCAATTGAGCTTTCAAACGGTAGTTCAAGGTAACCTAGATATTTATGCTAATGCCTATGGCGAGTTCGCTTCGGCAAAAGAGCGTTTATTAACAGCGCCAGCTTTAGGTAAGGTCTCTGAAATATTAGTTCGACCAGGCACTAAAGTAACGCCTGACACTATCATTTTACAGTTATCAAACCCTAAATTAGAGCAGGAAGTAAACGCAGCTAATGGCCAGCTTGCACAGCAATTAGCACAAAGAGAAGCATTTAAATATGAGCAACAAAGTGAACGTTTAAATTACCAAGGTCGCATTGCCGACATTGAAGCAGAGATAGAAAAAGCACAACTTGAACTCTCGGTAAATAAGAACTTAATGGACCTAGGCGTTTCTTCTAAAATAGAATTACAACGTGCCAAATTAGCCGTCAAACAGGAAAGTAAAAAGCTTGGTTTTGAGAATAAAAAATATAAGCAGTTTATAGAAATGCAAGGATATCAACTTACCCAACGTGATATCACCATCAAACAGCAACAAGCACAAGTTAGCTTACTCGAACAGCAACTTGATGATATGAAGGTAAAAGCGGGTATAAATGGCTCACTTCAAACCTTAGAAATTGAACTAGGTCAAAGTGTTCAATTAGGCGAATCACTCGCAAAAGTAGGTAGTGATGAGGAGCTCATCGCCCGATTACGTTTGCCGCAAAACCAAGCTGACCAAATAGACATCAATGCCCCCGTATTGATTGATACCCAAAAAGGCATTATCAAAGCACATATTACCCGTATTGAAAGTGTGGTAAGCAACGGTTCAGTGCTGGCTGAAGCTGTTATTGATGAAGCTTTGACCTCTAACGCTCGCCCGGCATTATCAATATCTGCGCAAGTATTTGTGCAACATAAACAAAACATTAGCTTCATAGAGCAAGTGCCTGGTCTGCGTCCACGCAGTAAACAAAGTCTTTTTATCCGTGATACTGATAACTCATTAATCCAACGAGATATCACCTTTGGTGAATTATCGAAGAATAAATTAATTATCACCTCAGGCGTATCACCTGGAGAGCAGATAGTGAGTAGTGATACCCAGCAATACAATAAATATACGAACCTTTTGATCATTGAATAAAAAATATTCAAAGCAAATACCTAAAAACAATAATTGCTAAAGACTAAATTCATAGCAGCAGCTAACAAGTTAAGGAAAATCACATGAAAAACGTAGTTACCATGTCAAACATTCACAAACGTTACGATAGCCAGCAAATAGAAACCCACGCCCTACAAGGTGTTAGCTTAGAAATTAACAAAGGAGAGTTTGTTGCTATTACGGGTCCGTCTGGTTGCGGAAAATCAACATTACTTTCAATTATGGGTTTGATGGACTCTGCTACAGAAGGTGAATACCAATTAGCAAACATCGCTACTGCAGGCTTAAAAGTAGATCAGCGTACACAAATTCGTAATGAGCACATTGGTTATGTCTTTCAATCTTTTAACTTAATCGACAGCCTAACCGTATTTGAAAATGTAGCTTTACCATTAGAGCACCGCGGCTGTAATAAAAAGGAAATTAAGCAAAGAGTCGAAGAAGTCCTAACACAAGTTGATATGTTACATCGCCAGCACTACCGTCCTAATCAACTTTCAGGTGGACAACAGCAGCGTATTGCGATTGCCCGCGCCTTAGTGGGTAAACCTGATTTAATCTTAGTCGATGAACCGACAGGTAACTTAGACAGCAAAAATGGCGACCAAGTCATGTCACTATTGGCGCAACTGAACAAAGAGGGAGCAACCATAGTCATGGTGACTCATGACAGCCGTTACTCGCGTTGTGCAAGTCGTCAAATTCAGTTATTAGATGGTCAAATTGTTTCAGAAATCAACTCGAACCTACAAGCTACAGGTCAAGATGAAGAATCATTACAGGGGGTTGCATGAGTTTATTCAAGAAATCATTAATTCAAGGCATAACTCGAGTATTTTCATTACCTCGTTTAAGTGTGCCATTAATTTTAACCTTAGGTTTAACCCTAGGTGCAGTGTTAAGTGTCATTTCTATTTCATCAACCTTGTTATATCAACCTTTACAAGGGGTAAAAAATGAAGAATCGCTGCACACCTTTGAATATCGTTTCAAAATGTCAGATACCTTAAGTGTTTCCTATTGGAACATGAATCGCTTAGTCGATTTTAGTGAGAATTTTGGCGATTTAGGTGAATGGGCGGGTATAGCTCCCTCTGAGCAAGATGTTGTCGTTAACAACACCACATTTGCAACAACACGCTATGATGCATCGAGTAATATCCTCTCTGTATTAGGTAGCCAGTTATTACTGGGCGACAATGTCACAGTGGAATCTCCAGAAAAATATGTATGGATTTCTAATAGTCTTTGGCAAAGTGCTTTTGCTGGCATTAAGTCAGTGATAGGTAAACAAATCACTATTACCAATAAAAATTATATCATCGCTGGTGTCATTGAAGATGTTATGGCAATCAACAGCAACCAAGCAGTTTTAGCGCAACAAGTCTGGTTTATCGCTAATTTAGCCAAGGTAAAATCGCAAACTGATAATGTCGGTAACATCAGTAATGAAATTGATAACCTCATCCTAAAATCAGCTCACAACCAAGCTAAATTTCCATCACAAGCAGAAGTTGATGCTTGGTTAGAAGATTATGTCACTCGCAATGTTGATGGCGAGCAAGTACAAATGTTCATGGATTTTATGAATAACACCACCAAAGAGGCGAAAGGCAGTAATTATCGTAGTAATTTACTCGGTGAAACTGAAAGCTTACTTGTTGCTTTATTCTCTGCTGTGATTGGCTTGTTATTAATGGCGACACTTAACTTGCTCAACTTATTTATTGCTCACTACCAAGGCAGAACTAAAGAGTTTGCAATTCAAATCAGCTTAGGAGCAAGCTTAACTAAAGTGAGATTAATGGTCTTACTGGAGAACTTGCCAAGTTTTGTTCTTGCAGCAGTAACTGGCTTATTGGTTACTGGTTGGGCGATAAAAAGTTTACCGCTAATTGCCGGTGATAGTTTGCCTATGATGAGCTCGATTGATATTAATGGGACAACCCTACTTGCTTCACTTGTTATCATCTTAGTGTTAAGTGTTTTGTTCAGTGCTTTAGCATTGGTTGATATTGATAAACAAGCACTTGGTAATAACTTAAATAGCAGCGGTAAGGGTATTCAGGCGCAAAGTAATCAGTGGTTAAGTCGTGTCTTAATGGTGTTGCAGCTGTCCATTGCCTCTATATTGTTAACTGCATCAGTCATGATTGCTATGCAAAGCTACCAAGCCGTATATCAAGACACTGGCTATGATATTGGTAATAGTTATGAAGTTGCCATGACCATTAGTGATGAGGAGTATATTACCAAAATAAATACATTTGACTCTTATGGTAAGAGTGAAGCAAAACAGTTACTTGATAATGTATCAACATTAATAGAGCAACAAGTACCTGACAGTAAAGTTATCATCCCTAATTATGGTCCACTGTCTGGCTCTTTACGTGTTAACGCTTTTCGTGATGCTGACTCTGGCGAGCGAGTAATTCACCAAATAAAAACCTTAGGGGCAAATTATTTCTCAACTTTCAATATCCCTGTTCTTGCTGGTTCTAATCTAAGCCAAGAGCAAATAGATAATGATGAGGACAGAATTGTAATTGATGAAAATATGGCAAAAACATTATTTTCAGAGCTAACTTACGCTGAAGTTATTGGTAAAACGATTCAAATGAGCCCTGATAGCTCAATCCCTCCTTCAATTGTCACGGGTATCGTTGCCAATACGTTAAGCCGAACAGGGATAGCGGATCCAATAGGTTTACCTTGTATTTACTCTCACCGAGTAAGACCTGGTGCTACCATACAATTTACCGTGATGTTATCGCCAGGACAAACCATGACTGCCGAAATGTTTTCAAGTGAAATGAAGCGCCAATTTCCGCGACTAACCAACATAGATATTCAATCTTTGGCTGATATTTGGAAAACACAAACGCTAAACCAGCGCCTCAGTTTATGGATAGTATTAGCCATGACGGGGCTAACACTTTTCCTTGCTGCTATTGGTGTGGCAGGTCTTACACAAATGACCACAAATCATAGGAAGTATGAATTGGCTGTTCGTATGGCAACCGGGGCTAAACAAGCTAAACTAGTGAATTTCATCTTAAAGGATGCGCTGGCCATGCTAATAATAGGTTTAGGTTTAGGTTTTGTTATTTCTGCATTGGGTTATCCAAAAATAGCACAAAACCTAGAGATGTTACCTGACTTTAATTGGCTAGCGATGGCCGCTTTAGATGCAGCCTTAGTTATTATCGTTATCTTGTCAGTTATTATGCCAGCATGGCGAGTGATCAGCAGCGATCCTATGCAAGCTTTACGTGAAGAGTAACATTACTAATTAGCAATGCGCTTTAGTACTAGCCAAGTGACTAAAGTAATTGGCATACTATCGTTACAAGGCTAATACCCAACAAAAAGGAAACGACTGACTCGTTTCCTTTTCTTTTATTCATATTTTAGTGAGTAAACAACACTTAACTTTTTGGAAACCCTTATGTCAAACGCCACTATTTTAATTGCCGACGATGATGAAGATATACGTTTAGCATTGAACTTATTACTTAGCGCTGAAGGGTATCAGATCATTGAGGCCGGTGATGCTAAAGAGATCATCATACAAAGTAACCGACAACAGCCTGACTTGGTATTACTCGATATGAATTTTTCTCGAGATACGACCAGTGGACAAGAAGGTTTAGCCATTTTAGAACAGTTACAGCCATTAAATATCCCAGTGATATTAATGACAGCTTGGGGTTCAATTGAATTAGCCGTACAAGGTTTGCAAAAAGGCGCTAATGACTTTATCGAAAAGCCTTGGAATAAAGTTAAACTTTTGAACAGTATCAAACAGCAATTAAGTTTTTCTAAAGTCAAAGAACAGAACCAAGGTTATCGACAGCTACTTGCTAGCGATAATAAAAAATCCTGGGTCTGCCGATCTCAAAGTATGCAAGCCATTGAAACCTTAGTAGAGCAAATAGCGCCAACAGATGCCAACATTCTCATATTGGGTGAAAATGGCACGGGTAAGTCGCTACTTGCTGAGCGGATCCATCAACTATCTTCACGCCAGAATTCACCACTTATTGCGGTGAATATGGCGGCAATCCCTGAAAGCTTATTTGAAAGTGAACTGTTTGGTCATCAAAAAGGCGCCTTTACTGATGCTAAGCAAAATCGTATTGGTCGTTTTCAACTCGCTGACAAAGGCACACTCTTTTTTGATGAGATTGGTTCGCTTCCTCTAACACTACAACCAAAATTATTAAGAGTATTAGAAACGGGTCAATATGAAGTATTAGGCTCAAGCCAAACACAAGTGGCTGATGCGCGTTTAATTAGCGCAACCAATGCGGATCTCAATCAATTGGTCAGCGAACAAGCATTTCGCCAAGACTTATTATATCGTTTAAATACCATTGTTATTACCATTCCGCCTTTGCGTGAACGACTTGAAGACATTGAAGAATTGGCAAATAATTTTATTAAAAAATTTAGCGAGAAGTATCGAAAACAAGCGTTAACCATTAGCCCCTGTGCGATCAATAAATTAAAACAACACCAATGGCCGGGAAATATTCGTGAATTTAGTCATATGATTGAACGTGCGGTATTACTCACTGCTGGAGATGAAATTACCGCCCAACAGCTGCTACTAGAAAACACTGATAACACTAATGAATCAGTAGTATTGCAACCACTGGAACAAGCAGAGAGGCAATTGATAGAAAAAGCGATGTCTGTTACAGGAGGTCAAGTTATTGAGGCGGCAAAGTTACTAGATATTTCTCGCAATGCGCTTTACCGACGTTTAGAAAAGTTTGCGATTCAACATGCAGAATAAGAAACTGAACAATATCAATAAGCCAGCAAAGTCCTTAAACTCAAAATTAAGCCTAAAGTTCAGCCACGAACAGTGGTTGCTCTTTGGTTTAGCGACTACCGTATTGCTGGTATTGTCTTTAGTGACGGCACTAACTTACACTATTGGCTGGAGTAAACTCGCGACAGCTACCTTAGTTTTTGTTCTATCTTATCCGCTCATTTGGATCGCTTGGCGAAGCTATGACTTTTGGCGACAAGCCATTATGCAACTGACAACCTATACACAAGTTATACGTGAAGGTGAAACCAACCTACGCTTTAAAGTTCAACACCAAGACAATTTACTGGCTGAGTTACAACAAGAAATATCGGCTTTAGCCATAGGCAGCGCACACAAAGTGCAGAAAAATCAAACCCTAGAAAATGTACTTAGCCACATTCTCGACTCTTGGCCTATCCCGGTTTGCTTATTTGATGAAAACAATCAACTGAGTTATCGAAATATTGCGATGAAAGAAAAAATACAGCAGCCCATGCTCATTGGCTCAGCTGCAGAAGATTTAGGTTTTGTTTTGGAAAATGACAATTTAACGCACAGCCAATTCAACCAACAATGGCAATGTCAAAGTATCAGCTATCTGTTTCAACAAAAAAAATGTCATATTTTTTCTGCTCTTGATATTTCTCAACCACTGCATCAACAGCAAAGCCTTACCCAACAAAACTTAATAAGAGTATTAGCGCATGAATTGCGTAACTCTTTAACGCCCATGGCATCGATGGCCGATACACTATTATGCAATGATAGTTTTAATGAAGACCAAGTTCGCTTAGTACTGGGCAGGATCAGACAGCGTAGTAACCGCTTACTTAGCTTTATTGAACAATATAGCCAATTGAGCCACTTACCTGCCCCGAAATCAACTTGGTTTGATTTTGATGAGTTGCTTGATGAAGCTAAAGGCATGATCACCGAGCCTTGTACAATACATTATCAAGGCAGTAATCAATGCTTTGCTGACCCGCAACAAATGGCGCAAATATTAATCAATATATTCAAAAATGCCCAAGAAGCGTGTAATGAAGAACACTGTCAAATTGAGATAAGCTTATTCAACCGACAAGAAAATTCACATGGACATCAACAAACCAAGCAAATAATTGAAATAAAAGATAACGGCCCTGGTTTTGCCAACCTTGATAATGCCCTAACACCTTTTTACACCACGAAAAGTCATGGCTCAGGCATTGGTTTATCACTGTGCGCTGAAATCACCCGAAATCATGCCGGTGAATTTTCCATAGAAAATACTGAAAATGGCGCCAAGATCACTATGTCATGGCCAGTAAATAATAATGCTGGTTAATCTGTTGACTAAATGTTTTATCAGTCACTATTTTATTGATTCCTACGTTAAGTCATTTTCCTTAGAGCAGCTATCAAGCTAGCGATATTGAAAATGATGTATGTTATATATTCCAATGTATTAACTATCGAATAAGCAGGACTCAGCTTGGCTAGGATATAACTATAATATCGACAGTGTAATCAAGATATTTTAGGTAAAGCTAGAGCGTTTAAAATTGATATAAAAAACGGGCCAATGGCCCGTTTTATTTTGGCTAAATACTGCTAGTCGTATCTAGCCATTACTTACTTTTGCTATCAAACTATTTCACGTCAACTTGTACTGCAACATCACTACCTGAGCTTTCGACTGCAATATAGAACCAGCCTGTTGGCGGGTTATTAACCGTGATATTTTGTTCAGTTGTACCTTCATTTGTAGACTTATGCGTGTGGCTAGCAGCTGTTGGCCAGCTAGTACCTGTATAAAGCTCTACTGCACCATTACCATGAGCTGTATTTACTTCAATACTTGTTACGCTATCATTTAAATAGATGTAATAACTATTATGACCATTACCGGTACAAACGGCTGCACCAGAACTAATAGCGCCATAGGTAAACGGTGAAGAAGTACTGCAAGCGTTGGCAATTGCGCCCGTTACTGGAGGCTCTACCGGTGGTGTAACTTCACCAGATAAACTGACTTTAAACGTTACATCAGCATAGCTATTTGAGCTATCTAATGTAATGTAACGCCAACCTCTGTTTGCAGAAACTTGTAGTGATTGCACGGTACCAGCCATAGTAGAAGATACTTGATAATTATCAGTTGTTGCCCAACTGTCTGCATTGAAATAAATACCAACATCACCATTACCACCCGCTGTCGTTAAGAATAACTGAGTATTGTCTTCTTCAACCCACACATAATACGAGCCACGACCACCAGCAACACATTCATTCTTCTCAAGTGTTAGCTTGCCAGTTGAAATAGTAGCTGCGCCACAATCAGGGATGTTCACACCGCCACCATTGGTTGCATCATTTGGATAAGGGTCAGAGTTATCACCCATACCATCACCATCTGAATCTAACCACTCTGTCGCATCATTTGGAAATACATCTGAGTTATCACCACGGCTATCGCCATCTGTATCTAACCACTCAGCGGCATTACTAGGGAAAGCGTCGCCGTTATCACCAAAACCATCCCCATCAGTATCAGTCCATTCAGTAGCATCATTAGGAAAAGCATCAACACTATCTAAATGGCCATCACCGTCAGAGTCAACATCACCGCCTGGCGTTGGGTCGCTATTATCGCCAATACCGTCACCATCAGTGTCTTTAGTTTCAGTGGCATCATTAGGAAATGCATCACCGTTATCACCAATACCATCACCATCTGAGTCTTTGCTTTCTGTTGCATCATTTGGGAAAGCATCTAGGCTATCAATAACACCATCGCCATCAGAGTCAACTGGCTGAGTACCACCGCCACCACCAAGATCATTAGTAATAATATAATCATTACTAGTTAACTCTTGGCTCATTACCGCAACACCTAAACACTGATTGTTTTCATCAGTAATTGCTGCACGGCGATTACCAAACCATTTCCATGAGCTAACACTGTCATAAGTTTCGCCTGTTGCCAGTGTGGTAAAACCAAAACCAACATTTAACTCACCCGTTTCATTATCAACACGATGAACACGAATAGGTTTATCGCTATTGTTGATAAATGAGAAGTCTGCTTCAAATGGACCGGTTAAATGTTTTTCCATTAAGGCACAACTGCCAATAATATTAGCTGCTGGAATAACTTCCAAGGGAGCAGCATTCGCCACCATTGCTTGGTCTACTGTAAAGCTAGCTAAAGGGTTATCTAATACCCCGACACTTAAACAATTTAAGCGGTTATCTGTAACCATTAAACGACGATCGCCATACCACTTAGCATTGTTATAACTTGCACCTGGCTTTAATACACCGTAACCATGGGTAAAGTCACCTGCGCCACTCGTGGTTATGATTGTCCCCTTCGTATTATCGATTCTGAATAAGCGCACCGCAGTATCTGAAGTATTGGTAATGGTAAACTCATGTGATTCACTCATAATCAAATGCGGTTGAGCTAGCGCACAACTACCCATTTCATTGATTGCTGGAATCACCTCAGGCACTACATCTTTAACTAAATCAGCAGTGATGGTGAATGTATTGGTATTTTCAGCCATTACCGCAACACCAAGACAGTTCATGCTGCTATCAGACAACATCATACGGTCGCCTACTTTCCAAGAACTTGAACTATAAGTATCACCTAGATTAAGAGTTTTATAGTTCTTAGCAAAATTAGCCGTACCTTTATTATTGTCTAACCAAAATAAAGAAACTGGCGTATCTGTGGTATTGGTAAAGGTAAAGTTAGTTGAGGCGGCATCAATATGTCTTGCATATTGCTGCGATAAATCACAGCTACCAATAGTATCTTGTGCTGGAATTTGTGCCGATACCGGAGCTACGGTTTGTGAGTTAGCTAACATATAAGCTTCAAAACCATCACCCGTGCGTTGAACTGCACCTTTAAGTGCTGCAACATAAGCTATATTGTCACCCGATTTTAGGGCCGTAGCGATAAGTTCTACCTCGTTCTTATGCTCTTCACTTAAGTATCGCATAGCAAAGTAACCCCATGGATATAGGTTGTCGAACTCATATCCCATAAAGACGATGTTATACAATGGCGGAATTGTTTCGCCTTTTAAGGTGTTAAGTGTTCTTGTATGCTCTTTACCCATGGCCATATACTCAGCCATACCTTCAGCCCATGAAGCGTTAGGATCAAAGGTTCCATATGACCCTGCTTTATTATAACGACCATCAAGGTAATGAACGAATTCATGTCTTAGGTTATAAATTTGGTCAATATACTGACAAGAGCTACCAACCCAGTCATCAGGACATTGCATAGCGATAAAACGTGCTTGGTTACCTTGAGCAGTAGGTGTACCTTCTAAATACATGCCGCCATTATCAGTAGAAATACCAAAAAACTCTGGTGCATATTTCTCATAATCTGCTGGGCTAGCAAAAGCAATCACCTCAATGTGTTCATTTAAATCACCAGCAACAGGGGTACCAGCAGTATTAAAGAAGGCATGGAATTCTGTTTCTTGTAATGCCATATCAGCACATGATTGATCAAGTGTCGCTTGGCTAATAGACGCTTGTGCACGGATAGTAATTTTATCTGTACAGTCATAACTTACCGTTAAAATGTCAGATTCTTTTGGTGGCACTACACAGCTACCAAATAACGGGTCGCCAACAGAACAAGTGCGTCCTGCATTTTCTAAATATTTTTTAGTAATAATTTTTTCTGTCGTTTCAACAGAAATCGTAGCGATAACTTTTTCACGCGCTTCTAAAATAGTGCTATCAAAACGTGCTTTCGCTTCATCATTTGCAACAGATGCTAACTTACCCATAGTGATAAATGAGTGCGGCATGATCCACTTTCTGTCAGCTTCGGTATTCCAGCGCATATCTAAAGAGGTTTCACCTAAATAGATAAATGAACGCATTACAGATAAAACAGCTAACATGTTTGTATTAACAGCTGACTTGATACTAGCATCACCATAATAAACCGCATCACCCAATGCGCCCATCAGCGCCATCGTGGTATCACCACCATTACTTATTCCAAATGGGTTGCTTTGCTCTGAGTAATACTGAATGATAGCTAATAAATGTGGTAGGTGGTCTTTGAAATAGGCTGCACTCGCGTCATTTCTAAAGTTACTTAATGCTGCGGCATAACCCTCTTGAATAACACTACCAGCAGGTGCGATAAAATGAGTCATTTGACTTACCGCTAATAACGCCGTGCTTAATTTAGAGGCTTTTGCATCAGTCAACGCTTGAGCGTTATATTTATAAGAGGCTAAGAAATATAATAATTGGTTTAAATCAGGATCGGCTAAATCATCAGCTTTGGCAAGATAATGAATAGCATCCGAAACGTCATTAATAGGATCATTCGCTGCGCTTGCAATGCCGGCAAAGTCACTATAACTTGCTACCAAAATAGCTGAGATAGATGAGCCGTACTGCGCTTTAGAAGAAATAGAAGCCACAGGAACATCAACAACAACATTGGTGTTATAAACAATATAGTCGCCTAGCGGTGGTGGGACATCACCACCAGTAATCGTTACCGTTAGACTGGTTTGCTCAATATTACCGTCAACTTTAAAGTAACGCTCGCCAGCGCGAGAAACAAAAGAAATACTTTCTTCATTGGTGCCAGCAGTAGTACTGCTTGCTTCAACATTGCCACTCCAGTCATTGCCATCATAAAGGGTAATACCGGCATCATTACCAATGAATGTTCCACCAGAAGTAGTAATGGTAACGTTACTATTGTCATAAGGTACCGTGACAAATAGATAGTGACCGTAGTCAGTCATACATTGTATTTGATTAGCTGGAACTTCGCCTTGGCGAGCTTGAGTCTTAGTGCCACACATTTCTGCAGCCTGAGCGGTTGTCATATTTAACGATAAAAATATCGCGCTCGCTAGTAATGTTTTCTTTGCTGTTAGTTTCATATTTCTTAAGCCTATTCTTATTATGGCGATTAGGTATTTCGTCCGTGCGGCAATGTTAAGCTTGTTATGTTTTTAGTTACTCAAATTGCATCTAACGCGTACATCCTTCTCTTGTCGAAACATATGTGTAAATTTGTTTCTAACTGCTTTATATAATATTTTGTATACAATATTCAAGAAGAGAATAAATAAGAATTTTTTCGTAGTTTGTTAATAAATATTTTATTGATTGTTATTATGATGTTACAAAATCTGAGAGATTTCCCTAATTACTCATAAAATTTGCAAGGGCACTGCGAAAGATAATAAATCTCTAAGATAAGAGGGTATGAAAAAGTGATGAGTAGCAATACTAAAAGATAAAATTATCAATTTCCGTATTGATAATTAAATTAGACAATGTAAGCCGAATTAGCTTTTACCGGTTGCGTCTGGCAAAGGTTTTTTAGGCTCTCCAGGAGGAATTAAGGAGTTATCTTCTGGATTTCTCCGTTGATTTTCATGACCGTGTATTTTCGGTTGTGAGGCACTACGATGATCAGCAGGCTTTTCATGTGATTGAAAAGCTACTTTGGTTTTATTTTGATCACTTGCGAGGGATTTACTCTGAATAATATCGCCACTTCCTTGAACACCTTTTGATTGAGAGGCAGTTAACTGTCTACTATCAATACCGCTAGTTTGTATTGTATTATTTTCAGCGGTATTCACTAAAGCTGATTCACCCACTTTTTCAACTAGGCCACTATTGATGTCTTGTTTATCTTGCTGTGATAGTGGTATTTGACTGTAAACAAGCCCTGCGGTAACTGCCGAAAATAATGCGCCAAGGGCTATTTTATTTTTATCCATTGTGTAAACTCCAACGTTAAAACTGTATATTGAATACAATAAGCTATCATGAAGTTTGATTGAGGTGCAATGCTAATGAGTCGAATGAAAAATAATAGCCGGGCAAAGGCTTTACCGAGTCGATGAGCCAAAAGCTGTGCTATTTTGTGCTGAAAAATAGATCCTCACAGTCAAACCAAGTACATATACCCGTTACCATTCAAAGTGCTCAATTTCAGTGGGAATTAAAATGCCTTTAGGAAAGAAAAATAATCCCAACATAGTCACTCTATGTTTTGATTATTAACCGCAGCATAAAGTCATTTTAACCCCAACAGAGAAGCGTTTGAGCAATACCACTTCTTCGTTACAGTGACTTAGAAGAGAATAACCATTCCTTCATCACTGAGCCTTGACTTGAAATCGCTCAATCACTCTGAAACATGAACCTTGAATGGTGACGGGTATAAAACACAAATAAACATACCGTAAATAGCCCTTGTCTTTTAAAAACACTATCACTCAATTAATGTTCAGTTCATAAAAAATAACAAAAAATACTGGCAATACCAGGTTACAGTTTGTAACATGCGAACGATAATCAATACCATTAGCATTAACACTCTACTTTTTGGAATATATTTTATGAAAATCACCCAGCTTGCACGCGCAATTAAAATCGCGGCATTTGCAGCAATCCCTTTATCATCATTAACTTACGCTCAAGCAAGTGATACCGAAAGAGCCGAAGGAATTGAAACTATTACAGTTACTGGACAAAAAATAGATAGGTCTTTGCAAGAAACAGCGAACAGTGTTTCTGTAACAACCGCCAAAGCATTGGAACAACTTGATATTTCTACCCCTTCAGACTTGTTTCAACATATTCCTAATGTTCATGGCGGTACTAACCAGGGCTTCACCATTCGTGGTATTGATTCTTTTAATGTTTCTGGTGGTGGTAATAGTTATTTAACCAGTGTCTATTTTGATGGCGCTCCACTACCTTTTAGGATGGTGAGATCGGGTAAAATGTCTCTTTGGGATGTCAGTCAAGTCGAAGTATTTCGTGGTCCACAATCAACCATTCAAGGCCGAAATGCACTAGCTGGTGCTATTATTATTCGATCACAAGACCCGACTTATGAATGGAGTGGAAAAGCTAGATTAACTATAGGTGAAGAAGGCCAACAAGAATTAGGCCTTGCTGGTGGTGGTGCATTAATTGAAGATGAGTTAGCGTTTCGCTTTAGTGCAGAAAAAAAAGAATTTGATGGTTATACCTACAACATTGCCCGCCAAGAAAATTCAGATTCGGAAGAAAGTGAGAACTATCGCGCCAAGTTACTTTGGGAGCCAAGCGCCATTGTCACTTTTTCAGCGCTATTTACCTATACTCATGATGAAACCGATGTTGGTGCAAAATGGTCTTTCACCGATAATGCCAAAGGTCCACGTACGGTTAACTTTGATGAGCCAATTTTTGAAACAACCGATACCGATATCTATACTCTAGAACTTGCTTATGAAATTAACGATGTTTGGTTTGTCGACTCCATCACCACCTATAATGAAGCGGGTTATACCTATAACTGGGACGGCGATATAACACCAGAGCCAATTTCAACATTAACTGATGATCGAATGGACAAAACCTTTAGCCAAGAGCTGCGCTTTACTTTTGACTACGATAATTTAAAAGGTGTTGTTGGTTTTTATTACTCTGATTTAGACGTCGTTGATAACTCTGCAGGTGGTCGCTCAATCACACTAGCACAACTGGGTGTACCAACTTTACTCACTGCGCCAGCTGAGTACGGTGGTCTTGGTTTACCACAAGGACTAGCAGATCAGGTACTAGGAATTTATGCTCCGGTAAATCCGGTACGCTTAGGCTCAGAGGTTAATTATACCAGTGCTGTCAGCTCTGCTGCATTGTTTGCTGATGCAACCTACTCGATCAACGACAATCTAGACATCATTGCCGGTTTTCGATATGACCAAGAGAGTCAAGAAAACAAAGATGCCAGTATCTACACAATAGATAACGCCCATTTATTACCTGACCCTCAAACCTACGCGGCTAGTAACCCTATGTTATCTCAACTGATTAGTGGTTTAAATGCTAATCTCTACGCACAAGCACAGTCAGCTTCAGGACAACAGCCACTGATAGATGAAGATTTTAGCGCCTTCTTGCCTAAGTTAGGTTTTAGCTATCATTTCAACAGCGATATGACCACTAGCTTTATATACCAAAAAGGTTATCGCTCTGGTGGCGTTGGTTCAAATACAGCAACCGCAAGAGTCTATTCCTATGAACCAGAGTACACTGACAACTATGAGTTATCATTTCGCTCAACATGGTTAGAGAGTAGCTTAGTTGTTAATGCCAACTTATTTTATCTTGACTGGCAAGAACAACAAATCAATGTACAATTATCAGGCAACCAATATGATGTTGAAACGCGTAACGCGGGAACATCTACAGTAAAAGGTTTTGAAACAGAAGTTTTTTGGTACCCAACAGAAAATTGGTCGGTTACTGGTGGTGTAGGTTATGCCAAAACTGAGTTCACCCATTTTGAATTTAAGAACCAAGGCACTGACGTTATATTAACCGGTAGGCCCTTCCCAGATGCACCTGAATGGACAGCAAATATAGCCACCAGCTATGACTTTGACAGCGGTATTTATATTAATGCCAATGCTAACTATGCTGACTCTTCGGTACCTTTTACTAATCCATACGCTATCATCCCAAATTTTGATCCTAATAATGAGCCTGAAAATGATGCGCGTATATTAGTTAATGCACAAGTAGGTTATGAGTGGAGCAATTACCGAGTATGGCTTCAAGCAAACAATTTACTTGATGAGGTATACGTTGAAAACTTCCTTTCAGTTCCTGGCGCTCGCACCGCGTCGGGACAGGCTGAAATTGGCGCACCAAGACACTTAAGTATTAGTGTTCAAGCCAGTTTTTAACAATAAACTAGCTAATGAAAAAGCCCTTACATCACTGTAGGGGCTTTTCTTTATCTAAATAAGTTAACCTGGTAAATCAGCAAATGAAGCGCTATTCAATGTCGTGGATAGACAAACGCCAACCACGAGTACATTAATGTTTTATTCAGCTCAAGGCATTAAAGGCTCTCAGATTCACTTGATGTAAAGTGTCTTACCAGACTCACAAAGATTAACAATAGTCTTGATAAGATGATTTATCATTGTCGAAACTTTATTAATCACTATGCTGGTCAAGCATTGTTATGCTGTTTTAAATTGATTAACTAATATTTTTATTCTTTTGGATAACTCAGTTGTACTCTGGCTGTTACTCGCTGTTTCTTGTGACCCTACCATTGTAAGCTCTATATGCTGATTAATATTATCAACATTACGTTTGATTTCATCAATGGTCGCATTTTGTTCCTCTGTTGCGGCTGCAATTTGTGTATTAATATCGCCAATAGAAGCAACTGATGTGGTTATTTTATCTAAAGCGCCCCCTGTTTCTCGGGTATTATTCACACAGGCTACAGTGCGCTTCTTACTCTGATCCATCACTTGAACTGCTGCTTTAGCCCCAACTTGTAGCTTTTCAATCATAGATTGAATCTCTGATGTAGAGTCTTGTGTTCGTTGTGCCAATGTTCGAACTTCATCTGCAACAACAGCAAAGCCTCTTCCCTGCTCACCTGCACGAGCAGCTTCAATTGCCGCATTTAATGCTAATAAATTAGTTTGATCAGCAATGCCCCGAATAACATCTAAGACGGAGCCAATATCAGTGGTATCTTGCGCTAATACCTGAATAACATCCGAAGCATTATCAATATCAGTATCTAATAAATCAATGTTAGTAATGGCCTGTTCAACCACACTCAAGCCATCCTGGGCAGCTTGATTTGATAGATTAGTTAGTTCAACACCTTGAGCGGCATTTTCTGCTACCTCTTGAATAGCGGGCAATATTTGTTCAAGTGCAGACAAAAGCTGTTCAATACCCACTTTTTGTTCTGTAATGGCTTCATCTGTTCGGGAGGCTGTTTCGTTGAGTTCACTAGAGGAGGTAGATATGTCATTAATAACACCGCCGAGTTCTATCACGACTTTTTGGATATGGTTGGCAAAAAGGTTAAACCCCCGGCCTAAAGCTGATAATTCATCTTTCCCGCTTTCATGTAGACGTTTGCTTAAATCACCGTCCCCCTCACCAATATTGAGCATGGCATTAGTTGCTTTTTGTAATGGCTTAAATAATGATTGCACTATAAAAACTATTGAAGCAATAAGCACGAAGGCTATAAATATTCCGGTTGATAAGCTTAGACCCATCCAAAAAGAGACTACGTCTTGTGAAGCTTTTAATCGGCTTGATGTACGGTTATCTAATGCTAAGAAGAACTCATTAACTGGGGTCATAATATTTTCAATTTCTTGATGATACTCCTTATTAAATACAATTCTTAAAGCAAATTCATTGACACTCTCACCAGCAAAAGCAGTAAAAGGCCCTTCTACAATGACGCCAGCTTTAATTGACTCCATAGCTTGAGTTTCAGTCGCAATAAGTGAATTAGAGTTTTCACTCGCTTGATTTAAAAATTTAAACTCAGCCGGAGAAAAATGTAGCTCATCCATAATACTGCTTTGCTTTTTAATTTTTCCACGATAAAGCCCCTCATCAACGTAATCAGGTCGGGCTATATCACCATTGCGCCATTTGACAATTTCCCAATATGCATCCCAGTACTTTTGTTCACCTGTTGCCACATATGTTCGACATAAGCGTGTAAGATCCATTGATGTTTGGCGAAACTCGTCGGCAAGAATATAAGAAAGATAGCGAGTACTACTATTATTAACCTGCTCATCATTTTTTGTGCTAACGATTGATTGCGCGATTATCGCACCGAAATCGAGCAAAATGATAACCAAGAAGATGCTAAGAAGACGAGTTTTGATGGTCATATTAATCCTTTAATATAATGAATTTACCAATGTAAATTAGTTATAGCAGAACATTAGATAATATGTAATAAAATATCAATAAAAAACATTTGGCCAAACTGACTTTTTTATAAGCTATCATCGTCGGGACATCGGCCTCAGTATTGAGAGAGATTTTAAGGGGTTCTTTTCATACAAAAGAGCCGTAAACCTCTTTTGTAGCTTAACTACCAGCACCCTGTTAATCCTCCACCGCCAACATAATTTATAAAGCTTCCTTTGCCTGTACCTGGTCATTATCCGCTTTAACGGTCAGATAATCACAAAACCAATATTGTTATACTATCACAATAAAATTAATGTTACATTATCACAAAACTGAGTCATATGAAAAATATGACTTAATAAACCGACACGACGTCAAAGCATAAAAAGTCAATAAGGTACAAAGCAAATGGATAATGCAGAGCAAATAAGCAATAGAGTGAGACAAGGCAATAAACAGAGGCAATCGGTATCGTCACGCTATCCTGAGATTTTTACCAAAATTTATCAGGATGATGTCAACCTGGCCATTTGGCATAATGATCTTTCGAACAGCTTATTAAATAGCGCACAAGAACTCGTAAGCCAGCAGCCTAACTTTAAGGCTGTCATTACTGTAACACCACAAAACAGCTATCTTCAGATGGCCGAACTTCTCTCAGACTTTGAAGACAAAGAAGTGCTATGTCAGCACATCAGTTTGTTGGTTGATATGTTCTGCACTTTATTCGACCTCGATGGTGCGGGTCTACGCTTAATGACTCTTGACCGTCCTATGTGTCCTAGATTTCATGTCGATAAAGTCCCCTGTCGTCTTGTTAGTACACTTTTTGGTGAAGCAACTCAATGGTTAAACCATGAAGTTATTGATAGAACAAAATTAGGTGCCGGCAGTCTTGGTATGGCTGATGAACTCTCAGGACTAATCCAAAATATCAGTGATATTAACCAATTATCAACGGGAGATGTCGGCTTATTAAAAGGTGAAGGCTGGTTCGATAACAATAATGCTGGCTTAGTTCACCGCTCTCCACACGTTAACCATAATGAAAATAGATTATTGTTAACGCTCGACTTTATCAATTAAATTATCACTAAATAAAACCTTGGACACATAATGTTCAAATAATGGATTAATACAGACTCTAGAGCCTTGATAACAAATGAAAAAAATGGACATTAATCTGCAAGAAGCAGCCCAACAATGCCTGAATAATGGCAGTAGGTTAACACTGAAGCGAAAACAAATACTAACCATTTTACTCATAGCCCAAAAAGCTATTTCTGCATACGAATTAATTGATTTATATGAAAGTCATTTTGACAAAAAAATTCCAGCTATGTCTACTTATCGGATATTAGCCTATCTCGAAAAAATGCATTTAGTACGTAAAATACAAATAGCCAACAAGTTTGTGGCCTGTACGAAAATTAGTGAAAAAGGAAGCCACGATTTATCACAGTTTATGTTTTGCCAACAATGCCAAAGTGTTGAGGAAGTTCCAATAAGCGCTTCAATTTATGATGAGTTAATAAACAAAATTAATAAATCAGGTTATCAGCTATGTAGCCAACAAATTGAACTAAGTTGCTTATGTAATGCTTGTTCAAAAAACACCTCGTTACCTCTACAAAACATGCAAACATCAATCTAGGATAGAACATGACTTTACCGACATATTTTTCTGATAAATTAGCAATTTTTTTCTCAAGCCTGTGCATAGCACATTGTCTTATTTTCCCCATTTTAGCTACACTAACACCTAGTTTTTTGCTGTTAGGGTTAAACTCCGAAAGCTTTCACCTTTGGATGGTTATTTCTGCAATACCAACCAGTATTTATGCGCTGACATTAGGTTGTAAAAAAAATGTTCATGCGTCAATTTTTATCATAGGTGTGTTTGGGCTTTGCTGCTTGTTATCCGCCTTTATTTTAGGTGGTAGTGTACTTGGTGAAATAGGCGAAAAGTCCCTTACTTCAATTGGTGCATTATTCATCACAGTCGCGCATCTTAAAAACGTTAAATCATGTCAATATCAGGATGCGTGTACTCATTAGAATAGGCATACTGAGCGATATAAAATATTTACCGAGTAACATCCGAAATGAACAATGAAAAAATAGTCGCGCTGCCAACCAACATCATAACTGGCTTTCTAGGTGCTGGTAAAACGTCAGCAATATTGCATTTACTAAAGCAAAAACCCATGGGTGAACGCTGGGCCGTTTTAGTCAACGAGTTTGGTGAAATCGGTGTTGATGGCAGTTTAATCACCGGGCAGTTAGGCGCTGACAAGGATATATTTATCCGGGAAGTGCCTGGCGGGTGTATGTGCTGTGCTTCAGGGCTACCGATGCAAATAGCGTTAAATCAATTGCTGCATGAAGCTAAACCACATAGGTTATTAATCGAGCCGACAGGATTAGGTCATCCATTAGAAGTGATGGAAATACTATCAAATCAATACTATCAAAAAGCACTGAGTCTAGAAAAAACCATTACGCTAATTGATGCAAGACAACTAGCAGATAGTCGTTATACAGAGCACTTGGTTTTTAACCAACAAATTGAAATTGCCGATATTATTGTCGGTAGTAAGCTAGACCTCTATCAACAATCAGATAAAGAGGCACTCACAACATACCTAAAGTCTCAACCATGCATTGCTAATGAAACAGTCTTTATTGAGCACGGGAAATTGCCACTTAAACTACTTTCAGGGCCAACCTTGTTTAAGATGAAAGCTAAACAGCATCAACATAATCACCGAACTGCACCGTCAACTGACACGGTAGCTTTACCTAAATCAGGTTTCATTAAGGCAATAAATAAAGGTGAAGGGTTTGTCAGTATAGGTTGGCGCTTTGCTCCAGAAAAAGTCTTTGATCGAACGAAATTACATGCTTTTTTGGCAAACATTGACGTCACACGAGTTAAAGCTGTGTTTATCACCTCACAGGGTATTTATGGTTACAATACCGCAGATGATGGTGCAGTCGAAATTACCCTAGATGAATGTAATGAGAGTCGTATTGAGATAATTTCTAATCAAATCGATGAGCATTGGGAACACACACTACTTAGCTGTATCGATAAGTAATAGAGTTACCATTAAAAGCTAGTGATGAGTATGATCGTTATCTATAACGAACAGTGATATGCATGCTAGCTTTGCTCTCTCTCTTTTACCGCACGTTCCCTTTGCTTAAGTAGATAATCTTTGGCGAATTTTGCACCGAGTCGATAGCCCAAATACGCAACAATTGCCCAGGCGATAAAGTTATCAGTATTAAAGACTTCAGGCCAATAAGTAAACCATATGGCTGCCTTAACCATATTTATGATTGAATCAACAAACATGGAGATCAATGCTTGAATAGTGAATAATGCAGTAATATCTTGCCAGCCACTAACATTCAGCCAAAAGTTAACAATTTGCAGCAGCTCAATAACAATAAAAGTGAGTAAGGCAATAAGCCCATAAAAACCACCACCAAAGGTTACCCACTTAGAATGCAGAAATAATAAGTTTTTTTTATGTTTTTTGGATAACGTTGAATGCGCTTTATTTCGTTTCTTAAAAGCATCTTTAAATTCAACGTCGGTAGATAGGTAACCTTTAAAATAAGCGTAATAGATCATTAAAAAGCTAAAGACGCCGACGGGTATACCAACGAGTAGTATTGCTTTTATCAAATCAATGAACATATTTATCATCTAAGTCGCTGTAAATACTCAAGTGTAATGGATTAATACTAGTTTAACTAATTAAGTGATCTATTTTATACGTAGGGCAAAAGCCAAATACAAGGCATTTAATTCAATAACTAGTTTTTCACGACAATCTCCTGCATTGCCTATTAAGCTCTATCCGTGCAGCGTTAATTATTAAACAAATAACGAAGTAGTTGGACATTTTAGCAAGTAGAAATGATCACATAGTGAATGAGATTGCTATAAACAAAAAAACTACATCACTGTAGAGGCTTTCTTTGAAGTAAGTAAGTTGACCACATAACTCAGCTCGATACACGACCATAACACCCTGTTCTATTTGACTTTATACAAGGCCACTTTACGTTAACAACAGACTCCTCTTTCACTTTAGCCCCCAAATTGAGATAGCTGCTAATCATCATTGTTACCAGATATAGTCTTAGTGCCCCCCTGAAAATTGTCCGCTCTGCCGCTAAAAACAGGTACTCAATACGAGCAAAGCTTAAAATCGACAAAATGAAAATTTAGACTAATATTAAATTGCATCAAGAGCATATAGTCAGAATAACAAAAATTACTGCCGATAATAGAATAAGCTTTCTATTATCAAAAACGATATTTGAGACACAACCGATATATTAAGCATTGCCTGGTACACGGAGAGAGCCATGAATCCCCCTTACTTTTATTTTCGACAGCTATTTACCATTCTTGATAATCAAAAGCGCGACGAACTAAATAAAAAAGCTCGGAGTAAAGCTAAATAATGTTCAATTTAAATTCTTTATCAAAACAAATTGGTTTTGGCTATGCACTCATTTTATCGATATTTATCATTTCGCTAATATTGAC
>Ga0105359_10000721_pt1 | contig 27436 bp, 25 predicted proteins | sample GOMGulsemesocosm_6_FD_83659 | JGI IMG/M metagenome (GOLD analysis project Ga0105359, IMG submission 83659) | Methane-oxidizing microbial communities from mesocosms in the Gulf of Mexico - GOM8C Gulf of Mexico | ecosystem: Environmental > Aquatic > Marine > Cold seeps | place: Gulf of Mexico...
GACCTTTTACCACAAGCAGCTTCAAGGGCTGGATTGACGGCAAAGTTGAACCGTAAAGGCCTAGACGAAATTCCAAGCATGTTGTTACCGTGTATTTTATTACTTAAAAATCAAAAAGCCTGCGTATTGCAAGAGATTGATTTTGTTAATGATAAAGTTGTTATCTCATTGCCTGAAACTGGTGGTCAAGATGAACTGACCATTGCAGAGCTTGAAATACAATATGTTGGTTATTTATTTCTAATCAAACAACAATATCGCGGCGATAAGCTTGTTGATGTTCATCATTATCAACATAAAGAACATTGGCTCTGGAGTTCAATCCGCGGTGCTGCCAGTATTTATCGTGATGTCATCATAGCTACGATATTAATCAATATTTTTGCCCTTGTATCACCTCTCTTTGTCATGAATGTTTATGACAAAGTAGTCCCAAATTTAGCATTTAATTCATTATGGGTATTGGCTTTAGGCGCTGGCCTAGCTTACATTTTTGATTTATTACTTAAACAATTAAGAGGCTATTTAATTGATGTGGCTGGGAAAAAAATTGACATAACCATGTCATCTAAACTTTTCTCAAAAGTCATTGGTATTCCGTTAGAAAAACGCAGCCCAAGCGTCGGTGGAACAGCAAAGCAGGTCAGTGAATTTGATACTATTCGTGACTTTCTTTCCTCAGCAACAATTACTGCATTAGTTGACTTACCCTTTGCTCTATTTTTTATGCTAATAATTTGGTTAGTGGCTGGTGATCTGGTTATGTTCCCAATTATTGCAACTATAATTATTATTGGTTATACCTTATTACTCCAACCAAAACTCCGTCATGCTATCGAAGAAAGCAGTAAGTATTCGAGTTTGAGGCACGGCCATTTAATTGAAAGTTTAAGCTCAATTGAATCAATAAAAGCCAACGGGGCGGAAGGCATCGTTCAGAAGGCTTGGCAGCAAATGCTAGGCCATACAGCAAATTGGAATATGAAATCAAAAAACATCTCCAACTCTGTATCTAATGTTGCCAGTTTTGTTGTACAAACTGCTGTGATAGGTGTCATCGTTTTAGGGGTTTATAGAGTTTCAGAGAGTTTAATTTCCATGGGGGCTATTATTGCGTCGGTCATGCTGTCGAGTCGAGCAATTTCTCCTATGGCAAAAATTGCTGGGTTATTAACTCGCTCGAACCATACACTAACTGCGATGTCCGCAATTAATACACTGATGGAAACTGAAGAAGAATTTGAAAATAAAGGGCAATTAGTTAGTGTTGGCAGATTAAAAGGCCACATTAATGCTGAGCAATTTGGATTCACGTACCCAGAAATGGAAAAACCTGCACTTTACCCCATGTCCATTAAAATTCAACCGGGTGAAAAAGTAGCGATCATAGGGCGTAACGGTTCAGGAAAAACAACATTAGCCAAAGTTCTGTTAGGTTTATATCAACCAACATCAGGTGCACTTCAATTTGATGGCATTAATCATGGGCAAATTCACCCAAGTGATCTACGCCGAAACTTCGGTTACCTGCCACAAGAAGTGACACTTTTCCATGGAACGATTAGAGATAATATTTTGTTTGGGACCAGACAAGTAACCGAGTATCAACTTATTCGCGCCGTGCAATTATCCGGTGTCAGCCTTTTTACTGATTTAGAAAGCGAAGGCCTAGACATGCAAGTAGGTGAAGGTGGGCAAGCACTTTCTCGCGGTCAACGACAGAGCGTGTCCCTTGCAAGAGCAATTTTAAATGATCCTCCTATTTTGTTACTCGATGAACCAACTGCAAGTTTAGATGCGCGAGCAGAGAACCAATTCATCCGCTCAATGAAACTAACGGGCAAAGATCGTACTATGTTACTCATTACACATAAGATGCATTTACTTAACCTTGCTGATCGTATCATAGTGCTTGATAGAAACAGACTAATCGCTGACGGGCCTCGTGATGCCGTGCTCGAGAAATTGAAATCTGGCACACTCGCGGACGATAAGAAATGAAAATAACACAACAAGACATCGAAATGGCCGATGACGTATATGGTGCAATGCTAACGGAAGCACCAAGTATACATCGCCTAACTATTTGGGCACTTGCCGCGCTTTTATTTACGTTTATTGTGTGGGCATATTTTGCTGCATTAGAACAAGTTACATCAGGTGAGGGAAAAGTTGTTCCTTCATCACAAACACAAATTATACAAAGTTTAGATGGCGGTATTTTAGAAGAACTTTATGTAACTGAAGGTATGTCAGTTACAAAAGGACAGCCATTAGCTCGTATTGACGCTACCCGTTTCCAATCAGATGTTAATCAACAAAAACAAGAAGTTGATAGTCTAAGAACTAACATTATTCGCTTAAGAACTGAACTAAGTAGTATCTTAGTTGGAGATGATAAAAACTGGAAGTTGCAGATTAAAATCTCTAAAAAAACGACAATTTTTACTGGAAACGTTAAAGATACGATGCCAGAACTGGTCGCAAGACAGCAACAAGAATATAATGGCCGTTTAGATAGTTTAATCAATCAACTTGCTATTCAAGGTTCTAAAATTGAGCAGAAATCACAAGAAATTGAAGAATTAAAATCAAGAATAACTACGTTAGAACGCAGTTTTGAATTAGCTAATAAAGAGCTCATTTTAACACGCCCTTTAGCTCAAAAAAATATCATTCCAGAAGTTGAACTATTAAAGCTTGAGCGCAGTGTAAATGATATACAAGGAGAGCTGAGAACAGTAAAACTCTTGCGCCCTAAATCAGAGTCATCCTTTAATGAAGCGGTATTACAGCGCAGAGAAACAGCATTAAAATATAGAACAGATACACGTTCAGAGCTCAACAAAATGCAGGCAGAGCTCTCTAGAATGACCGAGGCGCAAATTGGAGTGCAGGATAAAGTCGAAAAAGCTTTAATAACTTCTCCAGTCATTGGTACAATTAAAACAATACATATCAATACCCTTGGTGGCGTTTTAACACCTGGTCAGGCGTTAATAGAGATTGTTCCTTCTCAAGACAAATTATTGATAGAAGCAAAAATAAAACCACAAGATATAGCTTTTTTGCACCCAGGGCTTCCAGCAATCGTTAAGGTAACAGCATATGATTTTGCTAAATATGGGGGACTAGCTGGAACTGTTGAGCATATTAGTGCAGATACGACACAAGATGATAAAGGGAATAGCTTTTACATTATTCGTGTAAGAACTGATTCATCGAGTATAATTAAAAAAGATAAAACCGAACTACCAATCATACCAGGTATGATGACTACTGTTGATGTAATTACAGGAAAACGTACTGTTTTAGAATATATTCTTAATCCCGTGTTGCGAGCAAAGCAATCAGCGTTAAGAGAACGATAATTAAAAAGGACTGTAGCATGCAATTACAAAACACTTCATCTACAAGTGTCATTAAACATTACTCATTAATTACCTGTGCTATTTTTAGTGCAGTATTGTTTTCACAGGAAATTTCGGCGCAAACTTTAGAGCAAGCAGTAGCCAAAGCACTAGATAACAACCCAGACCTGCGTATCGCTTTAACTAAGTTTAAAGTGGCTGAAGAGCGGGTTAATCAAGCATCAGCTGGTTACTTTCCAACGATTGATCTAACCGCTGGTTATGGATATGAAGAAACGAATAGCCCAGGAACTCGCCGAGGAATCTATGCGACGACAGATGAAGGCAAAGCGGGACTAAAACGTGGGGAATTTGGCCTAAGTCTGAAACAGATGTTGTTTGATGGTTTCTTTACCAGCAGTGACTCTTCGCGTACTGAGCATGAGGCAAGTGCAGAACAATGGACTTTATTTTCAACAGCCGAGGATTTAGCCCTAGAAGTTGCTAAGGTATATAACGAAGTGCTAAAAAACAAACAAGTATTGTCACTTTCGGAAAAGAACCTTAAATCTCATCAAGATATTTACGAGCAAATAAAAGAGCGTACTGAATCAGGATTAGGGAGCATTGCCGATCTATCACAGGTTACTGGTCGTCTAGCAAGAGCTAATGTTAATCTTATTTCTGCCACAAATAATCATCGCGACAGCGTTGCTAAATTTGTTAAGTTGGTTAATCAACAGCCCGAGGAATTAATAGTACCGGTGCCCGATGCAGATTTAATTCCAACAACCCAAGCCGCTGGTTTAGCTGATGCATTGGAAAATCACCCTGTGATTAGATCATCTTCTAATGATATCAAGGCAGCAAGATATGCCAAAGAAACGTTTAGTTCTAGTAATTACCCCACGATAAGCTTTGAAATTGATGCAACGGCTAATAATAATTTATCTGGTGAAGAAGGCATAGATCGCTTTAATAACGATGTTGGCGGCCATAATAACAGTGCTTCAGCCATGATTAGAATGAAGTACAATATCTATGCAGGTGGTAAAAACTCTTCACAAACTAGAGCAGCAGCTTATCAAATCAGCGAAGCTGTAGAACTAAATCGTAAAGCCCACCGAGATATTACTGAAGGATATAATCTAGCGTGGAATGCATTTGAACTTTTAACCATGCAATTACAGTTTATCCAGCAGCATGTTGACTCTTCTAAGCAAACGCAATCTGCTTATGAACAACAATTTAGATTAGGGCAACGTAGTTTGCTTGATTTACTCGATACTGAAAATGAATTATTTGAAGCACGTAAAGATTTTTTAGACGCGAGTTATCAAAATATTGATGCTAAATATCGATTACTCAATGCAACCGGTCAACTTTTAGATTCATTACGTGTTACTCGTTCTCACTTGTGGAACGGCGAAAAAAGTTATGAAGGAGGTGTCAAATAATGAAAATTTATACACTAATATTCGGTTTATTAATCATCGCAGGTTGTGCAAATAATGTGGTAGATATCGAACAAGCTGTTGTTCAGCAACATAACCTAGAAGATCTAGATCACGATGGCGTTATTGAAGCACGTGAAAAATGTGCTGATACTTTTTTAGGGGCTAATATCGATAATTATGGCTGCAGCAGCGTTAAACGCATTGATGATAGCATTACTCTCAAAATTAACTTTGCGAATAACTCTGCTGTTATCAGTCAAGGGGACTTCTCAAAAATAAAAGAAGTCAGCGACTTCATGAATAAATTCCCTGGAAGCCACGTAACTATAGAAGGTCATTGTAGTCGCCAAGGCTCAAAAGAACTGAATCAATTATTGTCTGAGAATAGAGCAAATGCCGTAGCAAATGTACTTAAAAATCAATTTGGCATAGCTGCATTTCGTGTTTCGGCTGTAGGTTATGGTTTTGATAAACTACTAAACGAAAATGATACACCACAAGCCCATTCAGAAAACCGCCGTATTGTCGCTGCACTCGCTGGTACTGAACAGTCAACAGCTATGAAGTGGACAATCTATACTGCTGACGGGCTATGATAATCTCGAATGAGAAAATGGAATTTAAATCTATCGTTTAAATGGTCGTTGAGCCTTTGGGTTATAACGTCTTTTTTAACTTTTGGACTTTATGCAAAACAAACAGCAACCCTCGATAATGATAAAATCATAAGAGCGTTGGAACAAAACTATGGAGCAAGAGCAGGAAAGCGTGGAAATGCTTGGGTAAAGATTCTCACCCAAAGTAATGCATTAACTGAAATGGAAAAGCTAAAAAAAGTTAATCGTTTTTTTAATTACTTTCGATTTATTGATGATATAAAACTATGGGGCGTAAAGAATTACTGGGCAACACCCATTGAATTTATTGGCGTTAATGGTGGTGATTGCGAAGATTATTCCATTGCTAAATATTATACGCTGCTTGAACTCGGTGTGCCCGATGAAAAAATGAGAATAACAATGGTTAAGGCATTACGCCTTAATCAATATCACATGGTATTAGCTTATTATGATACCCCGGGATCTGTGCCACTCATTTTAGACAACCTCGATGGTGCCATCAAACCGGCAACAAAACGAAATGATTTATTACCTGTGTACAGCTTTAATGGTACAAAATTGTGGTTAAACAAAGAAAAAGGACGCGGTGTTTTAGCAGGAGATTCAAAACGCTTAAAACGTTGGACTAGCCTCAAAAAACGCCTTGGCGTAAAAAACCTAAAACAGCCTAAGTTAAAATTGGAGTAATACAGCAATGACCTTGTTTCAACAAATTAACTCTCTGTTATTTGGACTATTTTTACTCGTTATGTCGAGTATTGTCTATTTTCAGTTTAGTGAAACAAAAGACTTTATGACCCAGCAAATGAAGTCGGATTTAAACAATACGAGTACCTCGTTAACTTTGATGCTCAAACCTCACCTAGAGACAGGTGATTTAGTGGGTGCAGAAACCTTAATAAATGTTATTTTTGAAGGCGGCTTTTACCGCAAAGTAACACTTACGTGGCTCGTAGATAACAAAAAGCAAACTTGGGAAAACCCAATTGTTATTGAAGGTGTTCCATCATGGTTTTCAGATCTTGGATTATTTCAACCTCAAACTGAAGAAAGCATCATCACATCTGGTTGGATGCAGCTAGCAAAACTAGAAATTGAAGCCCATCCCGGTATTGGCTATCGTGAATTGTGGCGCATAATGAATGATACGCTACTCGTACTTTCGTTCTTATTTATTTTTTCACTCATCATATTACGTTGGCGCTTAACACGAATCCTTAAGCCGTTAAATGAAATTGCAGAACATGCAAAAGGCATAGCTGAAAGAAAATTCCATAAAGATATGGCTTTACCTTCGACTTCTGAGTTAAAAGATGTGGTCATCTCGATTAACTCCATGTCAACGCAATTGAAAAAAGTATTTACTACTTTAGATAATGAAGTCGATACCCTGCGAAAAGATAGTCTTGTTGATCGTGTATCTAACTTACCTAATCGTCAATACTTAACAGGGCAACTTAATAGTTGGTTAAGCGAACCTGGTTATGGAGGCTTGATTCTAGCTAAATTTGATTGGTTAGAAGAAATCCATAGTAAATATGGTTATCAAGTACGTGATGAAACTATTAAAGTTCTATCAGAAACAATGCAGCAGCAATTACCAAAGGTTGCTGAGTCTATCATTGCACGCATTGCCAACAATGAATTTGCGTTCTTGATAACTAAGGGGGAGCAAAAACAAATTACTAGCTATGTGCAAACGTTAGTCAGAGTTATTAATCAAGAAATGTCGAAAGCGGGATGTGAGCCAAATAGCAACTTCTATCTCGGCGTGAGCTATCGCGAAGGAGAAATGAAACCGTCTGAACTTTTATCTCAGTCAGATAACGCCTTGCAACAAGCAACCAAAGAAGGTCGAACAATTCAGTGGTTCGACAGCAAAAAGCAGCACAAATTCTCACGTGAAGAATGGCGAGAAAAGCTTACGCAAGCTATTAATAACAATAGATTTGTATTTCAATGGCAACCAGTACATAACATGGACAGCAATGATATAATTCAACGCGAAGTTTATTGCCGATTAAAAATAGATAGCCAAGTATTAAACGCTGGTGTTTTCATGCCTTATGTTGAACTGCTGTCGTTAGGTAATGAACTGGATAAATGCATATTAAAATCTATTGTTAACAATAATATTTTAACTAAAACACATGAACCGATAGCTGTGAATTTGACCAGTGATAGTGTTAAGGATACAAAATTCCATCAATGGTTGGCACTATTCTTACAAAGCTCTGCTCACTCTCAAAAGATACAATTTGAGATACCTGAGTCTGTTGTAAGCAGTCATTTAGAAGAATGTATTGCTTTATGTGAGATCATCAAGGAATACGGCTCTAATTTCGGCATAGATCAATGTGGACGTCGTATTGGTTCACTAAATTATTTGCAGCAAATAAAACCCACTTACGTCAAACTTGATCAGTCCTTTTCATTTTACAATAAGACAGAGCAGAATAGTGAGTTGTGCCGGGCACTAGTTAATGTGGCTAAAGGGTTAGATATCGAAGTCATAGTTACTGCGATTGAAGATGAAAAACAATTAGCTAACTTTAGGTCATTACACCCAAATGGTTATCAGGGGTTTATTTATCCGCCAGTGGAAATTGAAAACTTTTAAATTCCATAATATAAAAAAGGCGAAACGTATTTACACGTTTCGCCTTTTTTTATTTCTCAATTAATAGAAATTTTTACAGTTTGTTCATTGTTTGATGGAGCGCACTTAAACACGCTTGCCCCAATTGCTGAGAACGATTAGCTGACCAACCAAATAACTCATCAGGCGTCTCTACAGTATCTTTAAATGGCATTTCCAAGGTCATTACTAATGCATCAAATGCTTGCGCCATGTAATTAGTACCAACGGTCATCAAAGCTTCACCAGGTTTATCGATATCATAGCCAAACTTTTTCTGGAAGTCAGGGCTGGCGTTCATAAGCGCTTGCAAATAAAAATCTTGCAGTACTTGGCGTTCATCATTCCAGCCAGCAATCCCTTCAGCCCCTGCAATAAAGTTATATGGGAGGGCTTCATCGCCGTGAACATCAAGACAAAAATCCATGCCTGTTTGCTCCATTTTCTCACGTACTAAGAAAACTTCTGGGCTACGGGCCATTGTAGGCTCTAGCCATTCTCTATTTAAATTTGCACCAGCGGCATTCGCACGTAAATTACCACGTCTGCTGCCATCAGGGTTCATATTTGGCACGACATAAAAAACGGCTTTTTCTAATAACGCTTTTGAAATAGGGTCATCAGAATCCAGTAATGAATCTAACATTCCTTCCATCCACCACTGAGCCATTGACTCTCCGGGGTGTTGCCTAGCAATCATCCAACAAACCTTTTTTCCTTCGCCTTCAGTGCCAATCTTCAATAAGTCCATGTCTTGACCATCGACTGTATAGCCTAAATGAATGTGTTCTACATTTTCATTAATTTGAACATTAGCAATAAGATCGTGATGACGTTCCATAGGGTAAGGCGTGAAATATGCGAAATATATGCTGTCACAATCAGATGTATGATTAATAGTAAGCTTCTTGCCATCATAGCTTGTATCTACGCGAAACCAGGTTTGGCGGTCATAAGATGCTACCGCTTGATAATCATCCCAACCTTCAACATATGAACACTCATGAGCATTTACAATGGTCATGCTTACAGGTTTATTTTTAGCCCCCGTTAGGCGATAGTGAAACCACTGACTAAAATCTGCGTTACTATCTTTGCGGATTGCTAACTCGATATTGCCGTTTGGATTAATGGAGAGACATTCGATATTACCACTATCAAAATTTTGACTTATTTTCATGAGTTACCTTTTAATTTTTAGCATAAAATCACACTGCTAATTACAATGCTCAGAATGTTTCTGGAATATTAAGGAGGGATAATAACAGCCATAATAGAAACTTTCTATGACTGTTAAATATGAAAAGATAAGAATAGTTTAGAACTGTTGAACAATTAATTGTTCACTGACTAAATACAGTTCGTCTGATTCGATAATAGCTGTTTCACCATCAATAGATATGGCAAGAATTCTTCCCTTTAACATCCAACCATCGGCTAGTGTTATATTGAGCATTCGTTGCTGTGTTAATTGAGACAATGCAACATTGCTTTTGCTAGCAAGTTTAGATACATCATCTAATGACTTTATGCGAAGAAATACATTGTCTTTTGCGGTGATTTCACCGACTTTGAAGTTAATCTGTTTTGCTTCAAGAGAAAATACGCTATTTTCCATTGAGACTGCGCCAACCGCATGGCTAAATAACATTAAAACGATCAGTAGAACTTTATCCATAATAGCTCCTTACTAATAACAATTAATTAAAGGTCATAATTCCTATACAACAACTTCTTTATTGATTTAACATTTCTATTTATAGCCTACCTAAAAACTAATTACCAACTTCTAGCAAGAAATTAAAACGCATTAATAACAGCATGTTACACGCAACAAATTGATATCTAATTGATAGTTAAGCAACAAAATAAATTCCACAATCTTTTTGTCGTTTAGCTTTTTAAGCACCTGAACAATGTCACCAACTCCCTTATCAATGGACATTATTTAATGATAAAGAGAAGGAAGATTCCAAGAAAAATAATTCAATGTAAATATCTATTGACACTTTGGTTTACACCCCCTAAATTCAAGACATATAGAAGTCTATTTAGGCGAGTTTATGATGAGGAATAATAATGAATAAGGGTGTCGTACTTTCTCAAGTACGGGAAAAAATAACAGAGTTAGATCAAAAACTACTTAACTTACTCGGGGAGCGTCGTCAACTGAGTTTAAGCGTCGCGCAATCTAAAATAGATACAGTGAAAAATGTTAGAGATAAAGCTCGCGAAGAAGAGCTGCTTATTGATCTCATACAGCGTGGTCATAAACTAGGACTCGATGCACATTATGTTTCTCAACTATTCCACGTTATTATTGAAGACTCTGTTTTAAATCAACAAGCTTGGTTGCAAGAGCGTGCGAATCATCAACATGAATCTCCCATTACACGTGTTGCGTTTTTAGGTGCAAAGGGGTCATACAGTTTTTTAGCCAGCCATAGATACTTTTCGCGTCGAGTAGACAGCATTGTTGAGTTAGGTTGTGATTCGTTTGATGCCATCATTAACAGTGTGGAATCCGGTCAAGCTGAGTTTGGTATGTTACCCATTGAGAACACTAGTTCAGGCAGTATCAATGAAGTATACGATTTGCTACAACATACTTCCCTCTCCATTGTAGGAGAACTCACACAACCCGTAGAGCACTGCTTATTAACGAGTCAAGCAACGACCCTTGGGGCTATCGATACAATTTATTGTCATGCACAGCCACATCAACAGTGCGCAAAGTTTGTGGGAGATCTCGATAATGTAAAATTTGAGTTCGTGGATAGTACAGCTGCTGCAATGGAAAAAGTTCAGTTATTAAACTCCCCTAATGTAGCCGTTATAGGCTCACAAGAAGGCGGTGCCTTATATGGTCTTGTTTCTATAAAAAGCAAAATTGCAAATCAGCAGGAAAACCATAGCCGCTTTATCGTGGTAGCTCGCAAAGCCGTTGAGGTCGCCGTTCAAATACCTGCAAAAACAACATTCATTATGTCGATTAAACAGCAAACTGGCGCATTAGTTGATGCTTTACTCGTGCTGAAACAGAACAACATCAACATGACACGATTAGAGTCAAGGCCTATTCAAGGGAACCCTTGGGAAGAAATGTTCTATATTGATGTAGATTGCAACCTTCATCATGCGAATATGCAAACAGCGTTAAGTGAACTAAACGATATAGCCAAGCAGATAAAAATTCTGGGCTGCTACCCTTCAGAGAGCATTCAAGCGACCCCTATCGCCAAGGTTTTGTTAGAAAGTAATACACCAGTGTAGTTGAAGCTTTATTCATCTGTTGCGATTAGCAATATTGCTCTACCTCCAAGGAAGGAGGTCTCTATCTAAAGCAGTAATCGTAAGCGCCCCTTACAACGACTTGTTTGTCATCTATCCACTCCTACTACACTTTTATAGAAGTCTATTGATCGTTTTTACCAATTACGTAGTCCTTTGCACAACACACAAAAAAGCCGCTTAATGAAGCGGCTTTAAAACAACATAATGTCAAATTACACGGCGCGGCTATCATGCGCCTTCATTAACAGATGCTTAGACTCGTCAAGAAACTGCTGCGAGTAATCACCAAACCATTGTGATACATCTTTAAATGCGTTGATGAAACCAACTCGATCACCGTTTATCAACATTTTGTTAGCCGTTTCAAAGCGTGATAAATAACGCGAAAACATTTTAGTATTGTCTGTTGAAGAGAAAATAATATCTGCGTACAACTGTGAATCCTGGGCAAATAATCGCCCTACCATTGCCAGTTCCAATCGATAAATCGGAGAGCTGAATTCGAGCAATTGTTCCATATTAGGATTTTCAGCGGCTAGATGCTGTCCATAAACAAAGGTCGTAAAGTGACGCATCCCCTGTACTAATGTCATAGCACCATCATGATCATTTACATCTGCTGGTGTTAACTTAGCCCCCCAAATTGCCATCTGCTCAAGTAGCCATTGGTATTTATCGCTTTGGCGTCCATCGCAATATATGATCACTTGTTTGGCTAAACTTGAAATGTCAGGTCCAAACATTGGATGGAGGCCTAAGATTGGTCCCTCATGGACGGCCAACATATGTGCAAGCGGCTTAGCTTTAGTCGATGTTAAATCAGCTAAAATACAGTCTTTAGGTAAGTTATTTAATTTATCAATCACCGACAGTGTTAGGTTGATAGGCACAGAGACAATAACTAATCCTGCATTAGCAAATAAGTCATCACTTTTATGCCAATCGTCTTTATCTAACACATCAACTTTATAATCAGACAGCTCCAGCATACGTTTAAATACACCACCGAGCTTGCCATTACCGCCAATGATAACAACATTGCCAAGGGTTGGATTTAGACACTTAAAACCTGTATCTTTTTCACGGTGATAAGACTCACGCATTAATCGGCGTAAGACATCTTCTATTAAGTCACCACCAATACCCGCATTATCCGCTTCTTGTCTGCGCTTACCCAGCATGGCCGCTTCACGTTCAGGTGCATAAATGGGCACACCAGCCTCACTTTTCACATCACCAACTTGAGCAACAAGGCCCAATCGCTTGGCAAGCAATTCGATCAATTGGCTATCAACCTCATCAATCGAATCTCTTAATTTATCTAAAGCCTCACACGACTTCTCGGACATTAACCTCTCCCATTTCATTACATTTATTAGCGGCTAAACGACTAACTAGTGCCTGACTAATCTGCGCAGCCCCTTGAACAAGTAATTGTTGGGTATCTAGCCAATTAATACAAGCATCAGTTACCGATATGCCATAGCGCATTTGATCTTTTGGTAATGAACTTGATTGATTACCTTCAAATAAATGACTTTCCAGCATGATCCCCATGATGGACTGATTACCTTCACAAATTTGGGTAAATATATCATTGGCGACTAATGGCTGTCTTGTATGATCTTTACTTGAATTACCATGACTGCAATCAACAACCAGTTTTGGTGTTAATCCTGAGTCACTAATTTGTTGCTCAATAGTTTGCACATCCGATACTTCATAATTAGGTGACTTGCCGCCACGTAGAATAATATGACCATCTGGGTTGCCTTGGGTTTGCATTAATGCGACCTGCCCTTTGGCATTAATACCCATAAAACGATGTGAATGCATAGCTGATTCTAATGCATTAATAGCGACATTAATTTTACCATCTGTACCATTTTTAAAGCCAACAGGCATCGATAAACCACTTGCCATTTCACGGTGAGTTTGTGATTCAGTTGTACGTGCGCCAATAGCTGACCAACTAAATAATTCAGACAAGTATTGAGGGCTAATAGGATCTAGGGCTTCTGTTGCTACGGGTAATTCTAATTCAGCAAGCCATACAAGTAACTCACGACCCAATCTCAAACCAGCTTCAACATCAAATGAATCATCCATGTTTGGATCGTTTAGCAAGCCTTTCCAGCCCACTGTAGTGCGTGGTTTTTCAAAATAAATACGCATGACTAAATACATATCATCTTTTAATTCATCGTGAAGCGCCTTTAATTTGAGAGCGTATTCTTTGGCACTTTTAATGTCATGAATTGAACATGGTCCAGTGACCACAAGCAGTCTATGATCTTTACCATGGATTATATTTGAGATGGTTTGACGAGCATCAGCGATAAATGACGCGCTTTTATCACTCAATGGTATTTGTTGTTTTAGCTCATTGGGAGTCACTAGTACTTTTTCAGAACTAATGTGGGTATTTTCAATTGATTGACTGCTCATCTTATAATCCTATTGCACAAATATATTTACTTGATGCTCTTTTTATCATCTACAAAAACATTATGCAATAATTAGATTGAGATCATTCGTTTTTTTGAACGGTTATTTGATTGATAGCAAATTTAGTGATTTATCCTGCCTAAAGCTGCGGGCATTGACGACTTCCCCATGAAACCAGCAAGCACTAATAAAGTTAAAATATATGGAATGACTTCGATAGCTTGTATCGGGATAACCAAACCTGTCCCCGCTAAATCAACCGCCTGCAGTCGAATAGCTAACGCTTCTAAAAAACCAAAAAATAAGCATGACATCATCACGCCTACAGGATGCCATTTCCCAAATATCAAAGCCGCTAATGCAATGAACCCTTTACCCACAGTCATATTGTCAACGAAGCCAGCCCCGTGACCAATAGATAAATAAGCGCCAGCGACACCACAAATAGCGCCACCAGCGATAACGGCAAGGTATCGGATGCGATTAATTGATAAACCAGCACGTTTAAGTGCTGTAGGGTTCTCACCTGCGGCATATAAGTGCATACCCCAGGGGGAATATTTCAGAAAATAGACAGTTACAATCACGAAAATGAAAACAACATAGATTAAAATGTTATGGCCACTAAAAAGTTGCCAATATAATTGTGACCACCAGCTGCCATCATGAACTACCCATTCAGGAAAACTAATAACAGGTAATCGTTCACTCTTTTCTAAGATTGGAGTCATGCCCCCAAGTAAGAACAAACGCTGGGCTAATAATGCTGTCAAAGCTACAGCTAATAAATTAATCGCAATTCCAGAAACGACCTGATCCCCTTTATGCGTTATACAAGCAAACGCATGCAGTAATGAAAAGCTTGCTGAAATGACAACGGCAGCCATGAGTCCCTGCCAAGCAGATCCCGTTATAGAGGCAACAGCAGCTGCTGCAAAAGCGCTTAACAGCATTTTCCCTTCGAGTCCAATATCAATGATTCCTGCACGCTCACTAATCATTCCTGCTAATGCTGCAAATAATAACGGCGTCGCTAACCGCAATGAAGCATCCAACAATAATATCCAAGAAAATGCAGCATCCATTGTCTACGCCGCCTTATTTTTAGAGTTTGAGTGAGAAAATGTACTATACCAATGCTCAAGTGTCGGTTTGAGCATCCATTGCAATGCGCCGCAAAACAGAACTACTAACCCTTGAATCAAGAAAATAATATTATTACCGACAGACTCTTCATTAAAAGCCAACTCTGAACCGCCTTGGTAAAGACCGCCAAACAGTATACTAGCCACAATGATACCCAGCGGGTTATTTCGCCCCATCAATGCCACCGCTATACCAGAGAAACCGAAGCCAGCTACAAATTCATCATTCAACTGATGACTATTTCCTTGTATTTCATTAAGGCCAATAAAACCAATTAATGCACCAGATAAAAGCATGGTAATAATGACAATGCGTTGACGGCTAATACCTGCAAAATTCGCACTTTTTTCATTAAAACCTATCACTCTTGTCTCAAAGCCAAGTCTTGTATGCCACAAATAAAAGTACAACCATACACTAGCTATTAGCGCAAATATGAATGAAATATTAAGTGGCGTAGCGGCAATATTAATGTCCAACAATGCCAATAGTTGCTTCATTGTCGGTAACGCACTGTCAGTTGATATTGTGTTGCTTACGGCTGACATTTGATCTGGCGCTTTTAAAACACCAGCTAATAGATACACTAAAAGTGATGACGCGATTAAATTAAACATAATAGTTGAAATTACAATATGGGATCCGCGATACGCATTTAACCAAGCCGGTATTAAAGCCCACAACCCACTAAACAGCGCACAACTGATCATGGATAGAGGCAACAATAACCACAGTGATATGCCATCAAGACTAAGGCAAGCGATAGTCACACCTAACCCACCTAATGTCGCTTGACCTTCGCCACCAATATTAAATAAGCCAGCGTGCCAAGCCAGTGCAACGCCTAATCCGGAGAAAATAAAATTAGTGGCGTAATATAAGGTATAACCGCGCCCTTCTTGCGATCCAAAAGCGCCTTGGTAGATTTGCATAATGGCATCACTGATATTGATGCCTAAAGCAAACAACACTACAACACAGGCTAAAAACGCCAAGCAAATATTAGCAACGGGCAATACAATCACGTTTAGCCACCAACCTGATTTATTATTCACAGGCAGCCTCGTTGATTAACATTAAACTAAGTTCATTTTTGGTCAGATCCTGAGTTTTGTATTGACCAATGATTTGCCCCTGTTCAAATAAAACAACCCGATCAGATAGACTCATTACTTCATCGAGGTCAGTCGAACAAAACATGATACTGCCCCCTTGCTCACGTAATTTAAATAAACGTTTATATATACTTTCAGTTGCTCCGACATCTACTCCATGACTTGGTTGGCTTAAAAGCAATAAATCAGGATTATGAGACAGTTCACGGGCCAAGATCATTTTTTGTTGATTTCCCCCCGAGAAATAACCAGAACGTAACTCAGGTAATACAGGCCTAACATCCCATAACTTCATCATGTCTCTACATCGACGTATATATAAGCTGTCTTTAAAGAAACTAATATCGCTACTCAGATGCTGGTGATAGCCTAATAAGGCAGATTCATACATCGGCAACTCTTTAACCAAACCTATACCTAGTAGAGGATCAGGAGCGCTAGCAATAGCCATTTTATGGGCTTGTTTAACCCCGTAATGATTACTGGGCTTAAACCTTTTTTTATTCATAGTGATTCGTCCTGCCGTAAAACCTCTATGCCCTGATAACACTTCAAGTAACAGTTCATGACCTGAGTTAGGCAAACCAACTAGCGCTGTTATTTCGTGGGACTGGACCGTTAAATCAATATCGAATAAACGTAAAGCATCACGCCCAAAACCAAAACGACCTCGTGTTTTGATACTTAGATTAGTTACTTTTAATCGTTCTACGCGGTGATCAATGCTTTTCTTCACTCTGGAATGCGGCAATGTGATTTCTCGTCCTATCATCAATTTACTTAGTGCACCCATGGTAATATTTCGTGGGTTGACCTGAGCAATAACCATCCCTTGCGACATCACTGAAATGACATCACACAGCTGATGTAAAATAGCAAGTTTATGCGCCACTATAACAATTGACACTCCTTGCATTTTTAACAATGACAGCAATTCGATTAGGTGGGAGGACTGAGACGATGAAAGTAACGCTGTAGGCTCATCTAGAATGAGCACCTTAGCACCACGATATAACGATCGCAGAATATCAACAAGTTGACGCTGGCTATAATCAAGCGCAGAAATTAAGGTGTCTAAAGAAAAGCTAAAACCAAACTCTCGGCATAATTGTTCTAATTCAAATCTTGCGCTGACATCATTTCGTCCTACCCAAGATTGATTACTGTCACCTAGGATAATGTTGTCAATGATGCTTCTTTTCTCAAGCCAACTTGTTGATTGATGAAGCATGCCAATACCATGTTTTACAGCTTGTTGTGGCGTGTCAATATTCACCTTGACCCCATCGACAAATATCTCGCCATCATCGATTGCTAATAAACCATAGGCTATTTTTAAAAGTGTCGATTTACCTGCACCATTTTCACCGATAATGCCATGGATAGAACCTGGAGCAATATCGATAGAGACATTATCTAACGCCCTAACTTGTTGATAGTATTTAACGATGTTTTTTAATTGTAATGCAGGTGACAGCATATTACTCAATCCCCTTAGTACAACGATCCAACATATGTTCCATCGCATCAATATTGCTTAATAAATGCAGTTTTTTCTGTGTGACCGTTTTATCAAGTTGCTCGCTAAAAGAAAACTGGTTGTATTGATCACGCGTTAGCCCAACCCAATTATCTTCAAGGCCATATTCAATATGTCCTGATTGCCAATTCTGGTCATTAAAATCTATTACTGCCTGAAACACAGCCTGACCAAGACGTTTCACCATAGAACTTAAGATCGCCCCAGGGTAGAGCTTATTTTGATTAGAATCCACAGCGATAGCATAAAAACCATGATCGTTAGCCGCTTGATAGACACCTAATCCTGAGCCACCAGCCGCCGCAAATATAACATCGGCGCCGAGTTCATTTTGGTGACGTGCTAATTCAACGCCTTTGCTAGGGTCATTCCATGCATTAAATGTCGAACCTATATAATGACGGGTTAATTTAATGTTAGGACTCACCGACTGAGCACCTAGCAAGTATCCGCAGCTAAACTTAGTAATCAGCGGAATATCCATGCCGCCAATAAAGCCAATATGTCCTGTTTGGCTCTTTGATGCCGCAAGGACGCCGGCTAAATAAGCGCCCTGCTCTTCATGAAAGGTAATAGATTGCACATTAGGTAAATCAACGACATTATCGATGATAACAAATGAAACATCGGGAAATGCAATAGCCGCTCTTTTGATAGCAGGAGAAACGGAATAGCCAATGCCAATGATAGGGTTATATCCTCGCCTGGCTAATTTCATAACACCCAATTGAGCTTGTACTTGGCTTGCAGGTTCAACCTCTTTAATGAGGTAACCTAGTTTTCTTAATTCAATCACACCATTTTCAAAAACTGCCTGATTAAAAGAATGGTCAAACTTGCTCGAGCGATCATAGATAACCGCCGCGCCACTTTGCGCTTTAAGTTGCTTCGTTACTGATTGCGCATTGACATTCATCACAATAATAAGCGTTAAAAAGCTAACGATTTTTTTTATCCAACAAGTGATTAACCAATCCTTCATCTTAATCGCTACCTTTATTTATGCGCCGGCATTCCGCGTTCCACGGCCTTAAGTAATCGCTGTGTTTTTCTATCTACACGTTTTAACTTGCTCGCTTGCTGCATCAGCGCCCAATCGATATGCTCATTAACCAAATCGCTAACCTCACCTTTTTTTGCTGTGAGCGCATCTACAATCAATTCACTATAATCAGCATTTCCTAACGCAACAGCAATGTTACGTAACCATCTTTCATGACCAATACGACGAATAGGAGATCCTTCTGTTCGCTTTAAAAATGATTGTTCACTCCACTCAAATAAATCGAGTAATTGCGGAGAATGAATGTCTTTACGAGGCCTAAAATCATCTTCCGAACTTGCAACAGCCATTTTGTTCCAAGGACAAATTAATTGGCAGTCATCACAGCCATAAATTCGATTGCCAATCGCCTCTCTAAATTCAACTGGAATAGCCCCAAATTTTTCAATGGTTAAATAAGAAATACAACGACTTCCATCAACAACATAGGGTTCAACAATAGCTTGTGTAGGACAAATAGTAATACATGCTATACATTTATCACATTGTTCTTTAACAGGTTCTGATACAGGCAAGGGGATACTGACGAGTAACTCTCCTAGAAAGAAAAATGAGCCCGCATTTTCATTAAGGATGAGAGAGTTTTTACCGACCCAACCAACCCCTGCTTTTTCGGCTAACTGACGTTCCATTATTGGCGCCGAATCCACAAATGGACGCGCTATCAAATCGCTAACTTGTGTTTCAATCTTAGTCTGAAGCTTTTTAAGTCGACTTCTCATGATTTTATGATAATCGCGCCCAGTTGCATAACGGCTAATATAACCGTTATTAGTATCACCCATGGTCGATACTATTAACGCTTCCGGTGGTAAATAATCAAGACGGACACTAATTGCTCTCAAGGTACCCGGCAACAATTCATGAGCTCTAGCACGCATGAGTCCGTGGCGCGCCATATAATCCATTTCACCGTGATAGCCTTTTTCTATCCACTGTAAAAATGATGCTTCATGGCGTGACAAATCCGTATCACAAATACCAACATCGGCGAACCCAAGTTCAAGTGCCCACGTTTTAATTTGATCAGCGAGTTGTTGATAAAAAGCGGTATTACTCACAAGCAAATATCTCATGTTAAAAATCAGCGCTACTTTAACATTTTAATGCAGATCTATTAAGTGATTGGTCACTAACCGGCAGGAATAGATGATATATATACCCAAGCCACTCGAAGAAACATGCCTTAGAGCTTGGGTATAATGCCTAACACCCTATGTATGGGCTATTGGATTAGATATATTTCGTGTCTAATGACCATTAGAAGTGTGTAAGTTTATCTTTGTTAATCTAGACAAACGTAAATCAATGATGGTGTTTATGAGCATTAGCCGGCTTTGTCATTGCTTTAGTTACCTTCACCACTGATTTAATGATGCCTGCATTTTTGAATTTAAGCGCCAACTCAAAACTTGTTCCATCATTTAATGGTTTTTTCAGACCCATAAGCATGATGTGAAAACCACCCGGCTTAAACTCTACACTTTTACCCGCCTCAATCACGAGTTTTTCAATATGACGCATGGCGACTTTTCCGTCATCAAAATAGCTTTCATGCAACATACTATGTTTTGCAATAGAAGCACTCACGCCAATTAACTCGTCATTTTCTGTGGCCATATTATGTAACTGTAAATATGCAGCGCCATTAGGAACCACAGGAGGTAAAGCTCGAGCCCACGCGTGACTAACCATCATGACAGTCTCATCATGAGCCTTATGATCAAATGCCATTGCAAGATTACTTGTTGCAATAAATGCGAAAGATAAAAGCGCACAACGTGCCGTTATTGTGCGCAATGGAGATGAAAATACTCGAAACATATTTACTACCTTTTTTTGTTTAATTTTGAAGGGTTAGACATATCATACACCTTGTATTTAGGATCGAGTGTTGTTTATATCAATTAACCGTTAATTTTAAAGAATATTAACGGTATACTGCCGCCATTAATGATTATAAGGAAGCGTAGTGAGTTATTTATTATCGTGTTTGTATCTAGTTTGGGTTGTTTTTATATCTGCTATTTTGTTTCCCATTGCCGTGTTAATTCGGCTAATTACAACCCCTTTTGATCGTAAGCTCGTAGTATTAAACTTTTTTAGCCACTTTTGGGGCTCACTATATTTTTGGACTAATCCATTTTGGTCACTTGAAATTAGCGGCCGCGAGCATTTACCCAAAAATCGTCCCGTAGTTTTCATCTCAAATCATTTATCAACCATTGATGTATTAGTCGTATCACGACTCTTTACGCATTTTAAATGGGTATCGAAAATAGAAAACTTTAAAATTCCCTTTATTGGTTGGACTATGTACCTTAACCGTTACGTGGCCATCAAAAGAGGCGGTTTAAGCTCCATAAAATCCATGATGAAACAATCAAATTCACATCTGGCTAACGGCAGTCCAATATTTATTTTCCCTGAAGGGTCTCGTGCTAGTGACGGCGTATTAAAATCATTTAAAACCGGCGCCTTTAAAATAGCTCAAGAAGCCGATGTTGATATCATTCCAATTGTACTATCAGGTACAGATAAAGCCGTTCCTAAAAATAGCCTGATGTTTAAAGGGCACCAACATATAGGCGTGAAAGTTTTACCACCTATAAGCCGTGAAGAGCACCAGCAATGTTCACTTAAAGAATTGGCAGAGTTAGCCCACTCACGCATTAAAGAAGCGCAATAGAACATTTAGAAAGTTTATCGATTTGAACAAATAAAACATCATTGTTCACGGGAATAGCAGCTCACCATTGATTCTTTTTTGAACTTGGTGAGTTTTTTTATCTGAGCTTCTAACTTACACGCCGCACTGCGATCATGTGCCATTTCACTATAAGCCAATACAACTGGCCTTCTCACTCTGGTGTATTTAGCGCCTTTAGGACTGGTATTATGCTCGTTAACACGGCGGTCTAAATCAGTTGTTACACCACAATATAATGAATCATCACTGCACCGAAGCAGATATACGTACCATTGACTATTATTGCTCATACAAATTGTGCACTCTTATAACTTACTTATTGGTGAATTTTACCAGTTTTTAACCTTATCACCCACCAGCCTCTAGAACAAAACAACTAAGTCTATATATATCAATAGATTAACATTATGGCGTTATCATTGCTTAGGTGCAATGACTTAAACTACATTACACACATGTCTAATGAGCTTAGATATACATTAGCTAATTTTATTCTTATAGAGAAATTATGAAATCATTACGAAAAGTAATCATTACCCTAGTTGGCGGTTCGCTATTATTATTTGGCATTATTTTTATTGCGCTGCCAGGTACCGTCATCATACTGCCTGTGGCACTGGCTATTTTAGCACTTGAATATGATTGGGCACGACGTTACGTCAAGGTGGCACAACGTATGTTGACTAAAAGTGGTAAGAAAATGGATCAATTCGTTGCGAAATGTCGAAGAAAGTAGTGCCAATCATGCACCCGTTAGCTACAATAGCTCTATTATTATCACTGGTTATTAAGAGCTAAAAATGAATCAAAACGAAATGAAAAAAGCAGCTGGCTGGGCGGCCTTAGAATACATTGAGAAAGACACAATAGTAGGTGTTGGCACTGGCTCAACCGTTAATCATTTCATTGATGCCCTAGGCTCAATAAAAGGTGATATTGAAGGTGCAGTTTCAAGCTCTGAAGAGTCTACTCGCCGCTTAAAAGAATATGGTATTCCCGTGTTTGATTTAAATACTGTTGATGAGTTAAGTGTTTATGTTGATGGTGCAGATGAGATTAATCAAAGCCTCCAGATGATCAAGGGTGGCGGCGCAGCACTTACGCGCGAGAAAATTATTGCTGGCGTGGCTAAAAAGTTTGTATGTATAGCCGATGAAACCAAACTTGTTACTCATTTGGGTCAATTCCCACTACCCATTGAAGTAATCCCTATGGCGCGTTCATACGTTGCTCGTCAAATTGTAACGCTAGGTGGAGATCCCGTTTACCGTGAAGGCGTGATTACTGATAATGGCAATGTAATTTTAGATGTCTTTAATTGGTCTGTTGAAGATGCAAAAGAACTTGAACAGCAATTAAATAATATTGTTGGCGTAGTCACCAATGGTTTTTTTGCTCAGCGCCCTGCCGATGAATTATTATTGGCCACACCGAGCGGTGTAAGAAAAGTTAATTCTAAATAAAGACATCAAGTCTTAAAAATGAGAAATAGCAGATGAGATTACTCTGCTGTTTCTTAATACCATCATTTTAACCAATTTGTTTCCTACCATAGTCAAAAAAGCCATAATTCCCCACTTGGATTGCATACAATATAGCCATTAACGCAATTTGATACATATCATTAACATAAACCTACCTATTTGCAGTTATATTGGTCATAAACCCCATTAATACATCAACAAAACATCTATAAATAATTATCGAAAGTACTTTAAATACGCGACTTTTGGTTGTTATACTGCTGTTAATTTATATTTCATTAAACTCTCTACCTAGGTTGCTGTAGTTTTTAATTAAATTAACAAATACCACCCAAAAACTTGCTAGGAAATTTAACATGGCTCATTTTTCACTCGAAAAAAACAAAATAAAAGTACTCTTACTTGAAGGTCTTCACCCGAGTTCATTAGAGGTGTTCGAAAAAGCAGGCTATAACAATGTAGAGTGTTTAAAAACCTCCTTACCGGAAGAAGAGCTGATCGAAAAAGTTAAAGATGTTCACTTTATTGGTATACGCTCACGCACTAATTTAAGTGCTAAGGTCATTAGCGCTGCTTCAAAATTAGTGGGCATTGGTTGTTATTGCATTGGTACAAATCAAGTCGATTTAAATGCTGCTCAGCAGCGCGGAATTCCTGTTTTTAATGCGCCGTTTTCAAACACTCGCTCTGTGGCTGAATTAGTCTTGGGCGAAATATTATTGCTATTACGCGGCATACCAGAGAAAAGCGCAAAAGCACATCGCGGCGAGTGGCAGAAATCAGCCATCGGTTCTTTTGAAGCTCGCGGCAAACAATTAGGCATCATTGGTTACGGTCATATTGGAACGCAATTAGGAATTTTGGCTGAAAGTCTGGGTATGCGTGTTAAGTTCTTTGATATTGAGGATAAGCTCCCACTAGGCAATGCAGAACAAATTAATCAGCTTGATGAACTGCTTGCAACTTCAGACGTGGTTAGTTTACATGTGCCTGAGACGCCACAAACGAAATATATGTTTGCAAAATCACAGTTTGAAGCCATAAAACAAGGTGCTATTTTAATCAATGCATCTCGGGGGACTGTGGTAGATATTGACGATTTGGCCCAAGCGTTAGTGACTAAAAAAATTAGTGGCGCCGCCATCGATGTATTTCCCGTTGAACCGAAATCAAATAACGAAGAATTTATATCTCCATTGCGAGGTATCGACAATGTGCTCTTAACACCTCATGTAGGTGGTAGTACACAAGAAGCACAAGCAAACATTGGTTATGAAGTATCAGGTAAACTCGTTAAGTATTCAGATAACGGCTCTACTTTATCAGCAGTCAATTTCCCTGAAGTATCACTGCCTCAACATGAAGGAAGTACACGTTTACTACATATTCATAAAAACCAACCGGGTATTATGAATCAAATCAACTTGGCCTTTGCCCAGCACAATATTAATATTACAGCTCAGTACCTGCAAACGACTGCGGATATTGGTTATGTAGTAATGGAAGTTGAAGCTAAAGATGCCGAGATTGCTTTCGATGAATTACAAAAAATTGATGGTACTATTCGAGTTCGCTCATTGCATTGTGCATAAGAGCATTTAATCGTTATTTCAGTATTAAGACCACAATGGCGCAACAATCTTTGATTCTTGCGCCATTGTTAATTATGATGCGTTAAAAGCTCTCCTCTATTAAGGTTTTCCATTGTTTAAATCACTTTCAACATTCGATGTATTTCAAAATTTACCCATGGGTGTCACCTCATTAGACGGCGTAGATAACCGTCAGTTCTTACAGGGCCAACTAACGTGTGAACTTGATGCTCTTACACCGTCCCATAGTCAACTTGGCGCACATTGTGATGCTAAAGGGAAAATGATGGCTGTGTTACGCTTGATAGATACAGACACTCAAATTTTAGCCGTGCAAGCCGCTGAAAATACGTCTGCACATTTGCCTCAGCTTGCTAAATATGCGGTATTTTCAAAAGTAACAATAACCGATGATAGTGCTAAGTTCCTTTGTACAGGATTATCTGGACAATCGAGTCACGAGTGGTTAATCAATGAAGTAGGGGCGTCATTAGAGGCTCACAATGATGCGATTAATACAGCTTACGGCGCCATAGTTAGAATCGATATTAATGAATCCACGCCTCGTTTTCTCATTGTCTCTAATGCACAGCAACACGATGAATTAACCCAAGCATTAAAACTTACAACGCATAATACCTTATCGAGCGAATTATGGTTCGCACTCGATTGTCATGATGGCGTGGCTCAAATAACACCAACAACACAAGCTGAGTTTGTGCCACAAATGCTTAATTTACAGATGGTTGATGCCATTAGTTTCAAGAAAGGCTGTTATATAGGTCAAGAAACAGTCGCTCGCATGCATTTTAGAGGACTAAATAAACGGGCGATGTTTGTTTTGCAATCATCATCACATATTGCATGTCAGGTCGGTGATAGTGTTGAAAAACAACTCGGTGATAACTGGCGTAATGCCGGTACAATAGTCAGTGTTCAGCATATTGAAGACCAAACTATTGCCTGTGCTATTTTACCGACAGATTTTGAACTTGAAGAGAAGTTACGTGTAAAAAATGGCAACGAAGTACATTTTAGCGTTTCAAAACCGGCTTATTTTGTCGAGTAATAATTCCTCAAATTTGATTTAAATAACTTAGTCCATTTGTAATAACTAATCACCTTCTATACCGAAGGTGATTAGCTTTTAGATGCAAACTGGTATTATATGACATACCTTTGGTAGTGGATTTCATAGTCACTCCAAGGCCACTAAAAAGAAGCTTAATGATATACATATGGTCCTTTTACTGAAAAACTTTCCTGAAAAACTCCACATTTGTATTGCACATTTATCACTGCCCCTACAAGATTTAATCACTGATTTTGTAAGTACGAATAATTTTAGTGCCTGTTTCACAGCCCAACAAGTGACACAATTACTTGCTCATTATCAACATGCTGAGTGGCCGCAAGAACAACTCTGTCGCGATCTCATTCCTTTAGCACAAAGTTTTAGCCTAGCCCCCATCTCAGACTTTAATGTTGGCGCCGTTGCTATGGGCATCAGTGGTAGAATTTACCTAGGTGCAAACATGGAGTTTTCTGGTACCACCTTGGCGCAAACAGTTCATGCTGAACAATCGGTTATAACCAATGCATGGCTCAATCAAGAGACACAAATTACGACTTTAGCGATTAGTGCCCCGCCTTGTGGCCACTGTAGACAGTTCATTAATGAGCTTAGTCATGCAAACACAATTAATGTATTAATTACTAACGAAGCAGCTGTGAATTTTTCCACCTTGTTACCGTTATCATTTGGTCCCAGTGATTTAGGGATTAACGATCGATTAATGATCTCACCAAGAAACAACATTGAGCTAGAAAATGATGATGAGTTAATTATTGCCGCCTTCAATGGCGCAGTGACGAGTTATAGCCCATTCAGTCAAAGTCCAAGCGGTATAGCGATACAAACACCGATGGGAGTTTATGTGGGCCGATACGCAGAAAATTGTGCTTATAACCCGAGTTTATCCCCCTTACAAGGTGCACTTATTGCATTACACCTTGCAGGAGATAATTTAAGTCATATTACGCGAGCAGTCTTAGTCGAATCGTCAAACAGCGATGTATCACATTTTAAGACTAGTGATAATTTACTCTCACAAATCAGCAAGGTTGCTATCGAACTTGTTCATTGCAACTAACAAACGCTGCGATGGCTTTAGCTTTTATTTATGACGATAACGCCCGCATAAGTAGTTGAGATTGAGTGGGAGTAAACTGTAATTTCAAAGCAGCACTTTGACCGGCTGGCGACATTTTTTTCCACGTTTTTTGGACAATTGAGATGATTTTTTCTGGGCTATGTTTCTCACAAAAAGACGTAAAATAGAACGATAAAAAGACTAAACATGCTACATCTTCCAATGTTTGCACTAAAGGATCGCGTTTTAACTGCTCTTTTCGCAGCATTTTTCCAATCGCACTTACCTCTTCCTGACTACAATGCACTTGCGCTGCAATCTCCATCGCTAAATCAGCGTGCATAACACCTAAGGCTTTTCGCCATGCAAGGTAGCCCGTTCGTCCAAGGGGGTAATCAGCACGAGGAATTGACCAACGCTTAATATGCTGAGCTCGAGAGGCTATTTGTAACGATAAAGGCGATTGCGGTGAAAAATCTAACAAAGTATTAGTCATTCGTTGACCATAAATCAATGCACTAGGCACTGGGCGCCCCTCGATAGTTTCACTCTTAGGATCTTGCATATTAATGTCATCAATAAGCGTCAAAGCTCGAGTCAACTGCATTTGTAGCGAAGAGGGTGTGTTCATTATAAATTCTCACTTATAAGGTTGCATCAAATTAAAAACTATCGTTAGAATAACAGCAGTAAAGTTTGAATTGAAATATCTCATGAAAAAAACAACTGCAGTGGTTCTACTCTCTTCGCTAGCCTTCCCTGGCGCTGGTCATTTGTTCCTGAAACATTTAAAACGTGGCGTTGTGCTATTAATTCTCTTTGGTGC
>Ga0105359_10000724_pt1 | contig 27368 bp, 24 predicted proteins | sample GOMGulsemesocosm_6_FD_83659 | JGI IMG/M metagenome (GOLD analysis project Ga0105359, IMG submission 83659) | Methane-oxidizing microbial communities from mesocosms in the Gulf of Mexico - GOM8C Gulf of Mexico | ecosystem: Environmental > Aquatic > Marine > Cold seeps | place: Gulf of Mexico...
ATTAAACTTGATAGTATTTTAAATTTTTACACAAATGCAACAAGTCTATTTACTGGAGTTAATAAAGAAGATGTGGAATATATTAAAAGCTTAAAAAAAGAAGATTTTGAACGAATGTTTATCGATCAAAAAATTAATAAGCTGAACTAAAGAAAAACTATTTGTAACAACACCTATAAATAATACGGAATTTAACGCTTAAACCAAAGATTTGTGTTTTTTTACATAAACTGCCAAATCTTTTAATTTACTCACCTCAATTTCATTTAATTTAAAGGTGTTCATGATTTAAAAATTGGCGATTATTAAACAGCAAAATTAAAAACAAAACAAAAAGCTTATGGTTTGTGTCGACACGAAAATTCGCGATTTTTTGCACCATACTATTCAGCGCAAAAAAAATCAACCATAATCAAAATCACATCTTGAAACTTCATTGTAATTAATATTCCTTCTACTTTGCCTTTTTTCTTAATAACCAAGACATTCTAATGGCTAATGACGAATATGCAGCTCCAATTCTCAATTCTCTCTTACGAGGAGCTTGATTAGCTTCTATACGCGTCGGTGATTTTGACTCCCAAACAATATTTTCTGGATTTGCTACTTCATATAATTGAAGTACTACTTCTATTTTAGATGGTTGTGAAAAACCCACATTATATCCAGGGTAAACCCACAACGTTTGAATATGTAAATTATATTTTGCCTTAGGGTTGTTTCTTGAAATTGTAATTTTCCTTTTTTTAGGTATTGCATAATTAAAATCTCTAATAAATAATGGCGCATAAACAGTATCTCTATCGGCAAACCAAGAACCTTTAAATATTTTACCTGAACCGGGATTATGTTTTTCTCGTATTTGTACCTTATCTTTTATAAAATCAGCTTCTGTAGCGTAACCCTGAACATTTATATTATCATATCCAAAAGTGACCGACAATTCTTTTTCACCAGTTAGCACAGAAATATCTCCAGAAACTGTTTTTATTTTTTGCCCAAAAACAGATATCATACAAAAAATGATTAGAATACTACTAAGTGAATTTCTCATGTCCTTTATCGAATTAAGTGAACAAACTTAATAATTATATAATAAACTCAATTAACAAATATTACATAACTACTGTTTTTGAGTTTGTTTAAGAATTACCAATTTTTCAGTACACTATTTTTTGTTGCTATAACTGATTATAACACTTGAAAATGTTTTTTTTAAGAGTGAATGTAGTGACGAAAGTAAAAAATGATAATGGGAACTCTAACTCTTTATTTAGATTCCCTTAATCTATTTATAATAGTTATTAAGAATAAACAAACTTCTACTAACTGCATTAATAATAAGTAACTTCAAAAAAAAAATGTATTTGTGAGCTACGCTAATTTTTAAATTATAGTTTCTATTCTACTAAAAATCTCAAAACAAAAATCCAAATATTGGATTATGTTTACCCCAAATGTGATACTTTTATGATGAGCACGCATCATACATAAACATTGACAGTAATACTATGAGAATTTTGTTCTTGAACATAATATTGATTTTTCTTATTTTTAGTAGTTCATGTAAGAACTCACAAAAAAAAAGATTTAGTTATTTCCAATAGCGAGGAAAAAACTAATGGTCTATTTAAAAAATTAAAAAACTTTCCTGAAATAAATGATACAATTCAATTTATCGATGAATTACGACAAATTTTTAAATTAGGAGATTATGAAAGTAATTCTCATATAGAAAATGGAAAAATAACTATTTTCAAAAAAGTAAAATTTTATAATTCTAAAAAAGATTATTTTTTTATTGAATATGATTTTACAGATGGGGCTGGCGCTTCTTTTCCTTGGAAAAATCAATTTATACTTTCAGAAAAAGGCTTACCTATAAAAGTATTATATGGTCAAAAATTTGAGTTCGTTGAGGTTTTTAAAGATCAAAACCCATTTCTAATAATTGTACAAAGTACTGACAAAGGAAATGGACAACATGAAGTTTATAAAATTTCAGCAGATACACTAGAAAATGTATTTAAACCAATAAACAGCCATAAATATAAAACATATGATTCTCATACTGATGACAGTATTAATAAACCTTATGAATTACAATTAAAAATCAAAGATTATAATAGTGATGGTTTTAATGATATTGCATTTATTGGGTCTATTATATTACTACAGGGTAAAACCCAAGAAGGATATACGTATCATATCCAAGAATCAGACGAAAATCCAGAGATGAAAATTCCTGTGAAATTTATTTTTCTTTATAATCCAACTACAAGATATTTTGAACCCAAAGAAGATTATGAGATAAAATATGATAGTATAAAATCAGAAAAATACAAAGCTCTAGCCTTTTAAACTTAGTAAAAAAAAGCACTCACAAAACTTTTTTTATAATGGGTGAAGTTTTAGTGAAATAAAAATATTTTTATAACCTCATAAATATATCGTGTTTATTTAGGTGTGCTGGTTCTTGCATTGTTGGTAGTGTACCATCAATTGTATAATACCCTTTTTTTAAATCGCCATTTACTTGATCAAACGGTACTGCAACGTAAGCATGAGTGTATTCTGTAGGTTTAAATGAAGGTTGTTTGATCCTACGGGTATAATGAATTACATTTTAAAAGCAATACACTTGCTACAATCGAGTAACTTTTACAATCAATTCCCTCATAACGTTTTTGCCAGGCACAATTTGGTAAACATAAATTTTATTCAAATCCATCCGTATTGTACTAAAAGTGATTATATATACAACCTTTATTGTTGTTTACTGTTACCAACAGTGTTAGTTTAGAAAACAATTGTTGAACTTTAGTAGTGTTTAACTGGCTTTGTGTTTCCAGTACCCAATCTTTCACCTTATTAATGGTCAATTTTGTATCACCATCACCTAAATCAAAAGGTGTGCATTTTGAAGTAGAGAAAAGCGCATTGTACATAGAGCCATTTAAAAGGGGACGTTGTAAGGTTCTATTTAATGCGCTTTTATTCATGTTGCAGTAAGTTTGGGTTAGCTTGTTTAGGACTGCAAGATGTGGTAAATGGAAATGCTTTAAATCGCTTATTATAGTGTTAGTACTGTTCTACTTACTATTACTAACTGTCGTTTACTTTTAGAATACAACAATTAATTATTGGTGTATACTAGTTGAGAAATTGAACGATTTACAAAAAAAACAAAAATATACCCACTAACGGGTATTGTTCCATAAAAGGATAAAAAATACATTTAACTAACTAAAAAACTAAACATTATGAAAAAATTATTATTACTAATTTTAATGATCATATTCATTAATAAAACTCAAGCTCAATTTGCAGAAGGCATTATGACTTCTGCAGCGATTGATCAAGTTAAAGGAGGGTTAAACGATCTTGTTTCAGAGTCCCTTGACCGTGCAGATTATTCTGTTGCAAAAGCATCTCTACGAGCATTAGGTATTATTGATGCTTGGGAAGAAGCAAATACTAACTTATTAGACAAAGTTTTTATTGAACTTGATAATACTTCCAAAAATCTTTTTTCAAATATGTCTTCATTAATAAATGAAGTTGATGATACAATCAGTACAAATCTTGAAAGCGCCCAAAGAATTACGGAAAACGCAAATCAAATTTCTGAAAGCCTTATAGGTTCTGAAAAAAGATCTTTTATTCTTAGGTACTCACCAATGGTAATAAATCCAGCAAAAAAAGACAGTGTATTAGTAAGGCTAAGAGGCGTTAATTTAGAAAAAGCAAAGCCGATAATAACGTTACCAAATAACTTGGTTGCAAAAGCAAAAATAATAGGACCACAAGAAATCAATTTTTGGCTACCATTATCATCTTTATTAAGAACTACCAATAACTCTAGTATAAATGAAATAAAAATTACACATACAACTAGAAATGGATCGTGTTTCTTTTTCTTTCCAAAATACAAGCAAGTTGAAAGAATAATTATGGTTTCAACATTACCGACTGAGGTAGGAACATATAATTTGACTGGTAAGCGAAAATTTAATAAGGAAGAAAGAAAATTTCATACCGTTGACATGGGTAAGTTTGAAGCTAAAAATAAAACTATAAACAAAGTTGCTCATCCACCTAGTGGTTATAAATGGGATTTAAGACAAGGGGTTAATTCACATGGGAACTTTAGTGTTGTTTCAACAGGTAGCGGTGAAAAAGGAAGATGTAAAGAAATAGTTTGGAATGGTTCAAATGAGCATGGAATAATAGGATCTGCAAGGCTTGACGAGATTAGACAAATTCGAAATTTTGAAATAAGATGGAAATCTGGTTATAAACATTGTGGTATAAGCGGTCCTATTTATAGGCTGATTCCTACAATTGAAGAAATTCAGTCAGTAGCAGGAAATATAACTTGGAATAAAGATGAAATCATAAGCTTGCCAAATGATACATCAGAGTTCAATTTAACAATAAAATTGTATAATGGAAAAACAAAAGTTATTACAAATACTTTCTCTGATGGTATTATATCTGTTTTTAAAGATTCTAATAGACTAATTATCAGAACAAAAATTCCATCTGATATAATTAACGAATAAAACGATAATTACCAATGGCTATAAGTGATTACTTATAGCCTAAATTTCAGATACTTATATATTTTAATACTTTCTAAAAAAGAGAAATCCGAATGTTTGAAATTATTACTACTATAGTTGTTATTATTGGTTGAAAAGCCAAAAAAAATACCGAATTGAAAACAATCGGTATTTGAAAACATATGATATAAGACTATAATTATAGTTTTACTCGTTTAAACTCAATCACTTTATTATTAGCCTCCTTAGTAAATGCAATATTTTCTAAACCAGAATTAATATAAGTTCGGCCATCAATAAGAACATTCCATGTATAACCAGCTCCTGGGCCCCATGTAGAAACTGAGTCAAGAGACCATCCTGAACCGTATCCATAAGACGCTGCTAAATAACTTAGAGCTTTTACTTGAGCAAATACTACTGCATCAAATACAGTTGTTGCATTATTAGTAAAATCTGACCAATTAAGTGTTACATTAAAAGGTTCCTTAACTCCTTCTTTATTATAGCGTTCAATGTCTACTATAAAAGTTGAAGCTTGCTGTTTTGAATTTTCTACTGACATAATTAATTGTTTTGGTTATACTTCAAAATTGCAGAAATAATTAAATCTATTTTAAAAAAAAGTAACAAGGGCTCCATTTTTAGTTATAAGAAAACAAATTATGGGTATGAAAAAAAAACATAGCAGTTTATACAAACATTTAATAAATTCTTATACCCTCCAAAAAAGAAAAATCTGATTGTTTAAAACCACTTGGCAACCCTAGGATTTTTTTATAAATTCAACAAACTGAATTTGAGTTAAACATCTTGGCTGAGCAACAGATAATTTTATTGCTTTTTGCTCCTCTATAAGTTTTTTTCATTAAATGAGGGTTTTTATAGTGCTTATAGAGTTCTTGTAATTCTTTTAGACTTGGTGCGTGTGGAATAGTAACTTCTGGTAGGTTGTTTGTTTTTAGGGTATCAGACATAAAAAATTTGGTTAGTGGCTAAGTTTAAACAGCAACAGTGTTGGTAGTATTGTTGTTGTTTTTTTTTACTTCCATTCTTAAAATAGCCGCTGCTGTTTTTTCAGATAAATACTTTAAATTAGTTTTTTTGAGTTTGATTTTAGTTTTTATTAATTGAATTGAAACATACATCCCTGATATACATAATAAAAGGATAAGTAATGTGATTAGTATACCGCTGTTGTTGGCTAATATTTGCATAACTGTTGGTGTTTGTTGGTAACATAATAATTGAATATGTTTTATAGAGTTATTTAGTATAATTTCTTTTTTTCCTAACCAATAGGCATTAAAAGAAGAAACACGAATTAACACACATGATGTTTTAGATTTTTGCTTTTTAGAAAACTCTATTTCCCACCATTTAGCATATCGGATATAGCCGTTTTGATAAATCTGATATAGCACGTTTGGATAAACCTGTTTCTTCAGCAATTTTTGCAGTTGTTGCCCAGTCTAATAATGCCATAACTTAATTGTATTTTGTTAATACTTTATAATATGTATGCTCTTTTAAAGCTGCTGGTTTTTGGCTTACTATTTCTATAATACTGTACCGTGTGTTTACGTTATCAGCTATTATAGTATCGCCAACATTAATATCAACTTTCCTATATACTATAAATCCTATTTCATTATTGATGTTTCTTTTTGCTGGGGTTACTTTTCATAGATATAAAATGCAAAAAAAAGCCCTCAATAAATGAGGGCTAATCACTAAGTATTTAATAATTTATAAGCATTTAGCTTTAACATAAAATGAATTCCCCCATATAAAAGGTTCATAATTACTTGGGAAATACACTCCCCAATAATGACAGTTTGCTCCATCATAACCATAACCACTAGGACAACAATTATTAGCAGAAGATATACCGCAATTTTGCTGAACATAAAACCCATTACCCCATATAAAAGGATTGTATCCTGAAGGAATGGTTATTCCTGAATAACAATTTTGGCTATCAAAAATGAATCCTGAAGGACAAGTAGTAGTTTTTGATTTGCAACTTTGCCATAGTTGGTAATAAGTACTAGCAGCAGTACAATGCCCCCAAACATTACCATAAGCTTGACACTGCAGCCATCTAGAATAATATGCATTATAACTAGGGGTACAATCACATCCTGATTTATTAGCATCAGAATCTAAAGGTTTTGTAAAATCAGTAAAAACCTTAGATGTCAAAAGCTCTGAAGATAGTTGGCAAAAACTCAACAAATATTTTTTATCCCCTTTACCTAAACGATCATCTTCTAAAATCTGTTGCTTAATACTGATATAATTTAAGTCCTGCCCTTCTCTAATATCATCGTTTAGATACATAATTCCATTTTGGTAGAATTCAACTAGCTCACTATTAGAAATATCATTAGGAGACATCTTAAATTCTAAATCTGGAAAATCTTCTTTAAGGTTTTCTAAATCAGATTGTTTTGACATCCAATCTTTGATTTCTGACAAATCATTTTTTGAAAAAAATTCGCTATCAACACTCAAATTCTGATCTGTATTTTTTAAACCTTCATCGTCATTACAACTTAAAAGTGTGAAAAAACACATGATTGCTACTAAAATTTTAATTGGTTTTAAATTCATAATTTTTGATTTTAAATAAAGTGAGTTCTAAAAAAGTTAGTTATTCATTTTCTTGTTCTCCGCCCTTGTATTATGTGGCGTGATTACACTGTATAGTTCCCCAAACTAAAAAAAAGTTACCCTATTATTTTATCAAATATTAACAATATTTACAACTCATTATCAAGTATTTACATCTGATTTTTCGCGCGAAATATATTAAAAAAAAAGCTTATAGAAGTAAGGATTATCCTTACTATATTCAATATAAATCCTTACTTTTTTAAATGCACGAAATTCTACTTTTGGAGATTAACTTATTTAATGATAAATGAAAAAAATAATAGTGTTGGTCATGTTGCTAACTACTGGTTTAAGTTTTGGGCAGGAAAAAGTAACAACTACATTAGAGGAGTATAATTATTTATCATGGGGTTATGCTGATGACATAGCAAAAGGTAAGGATGTAAAAGCTGGCTATGAATTAAAAGAGTTGTTTACATTTGACAAAGACACCCAAAATTTCAATGTTGTTTACTATCAATTTATTGAGATAGCAACAAGCAAAACAAAAGCTGTTTTGGTAAAAGTTAAAAAGAAATCAAAAAATAAAGTAAAATACTTCTGTATACCTTTTAATAATAAAAATCTAACAACAAAATACAACGAGATGGGTGCATCAATGATAATGTACTACAGTAATGCTGAAAATTTACTTTTTAAGAAATTATTATATCAGTCATTAAATAAAGAATAAAGAGTATTTAAAATAGTAGTACAAATAAATAATATGTCTGACTTAATATTTGATGATTACAAAACACATATAAGTATATGCTTATTTTATGTTACTAGTAAAACATATCAAAAACAACAACGATACTGGGACGTACTAGCCTTTCAAACTTTGTTCAAAAGGTATTCTATGGAGTATACTACGTCCAAGAGTAACCTCATCAGCATATTCTAACTCATCCCCTACAGAAATTCCTCTTGCAATAGTAGAAACTATAATATTAGCACTTTCAATTTTTCTGAAAATATAAAAATTAGTTGTATCACCTTCCATAGTAGAACTTAGAGCAAAAATGAGTTCATCAGCTTTTCCATCTAATACTTTTTGCACCAATGAATCTATATTTAATTCTGATGGTCCAATACCGTCAATTGGAGAAATTTTACCTCCTAAAACATGATACAAGCCTTTAAACTGACTTGTGCTTTCAATTGCCATTACATCACGAATATCTTCTACTACACAAATTAATCGTTCATTACGAGCAGTATTAGAACATATTTCACAAAGTGCTACATCAGAAATATTATGACAACTGATACAGTGTTTAATTTCTGATCGCATTTGCTGTAATGCAGATGAAAGTTTAGTTGTTTGATCAGGATGCTGCCTCATTAAATGCAATACCAAACGTAATGCAGTACGCTTACCAATCCCTGGTAATTGTGACATTTCATAAACTGCATTTTCTAAAAGTTTTGAAGAGAATTCCATAGGCACAAAAATAACTCATTTAATAATATTACATTCAAAAAAAAAGCGATTTAACTTTCATTAAATCGCTTTTAAAATATCATTTAAATTATTTTATTCAATAATAATCTTTTTTACAATATTTGCTTTTACAGTATTTATTTTAACCAAATATATACCAGATGCTAATGCACTAGTATTAATTGAATATGTGTTAAATAAATCTTGTTCTTTTGAATAGTAAACTATTTTACCCGTAAGTGTAAATATTTTTACTGTTGCTTTATCTTTCTTATCCCAAGAAATATTTAAAACATCTTTTGTAGGGTTAGGAAAAACTGACAACTTTTGAAATTCTTCATCAGCAATACTCAAAGCAGGATTGTATAAATCAGACTTCCATAAGCCTCTACCGTATGTTCCTGCATATAATTTATTAGTTGTTGGATTTACATCTAATTCATACACACGCACGTTTGGTATATTATTACTAAAATCTTGCCAATACGTTGTAGCAGCAATAAAAGTATCGTCTATATAAAATACGCCGTAATTCATCCCAACATACAAACCATTATCAGCATTACCATGCCAAACAACTGTATAAGCAGTAAAATTCGGTAAGTTGTGTTTTATATTTGTCCAGTTAGCTCCTCCATTTTCTGTTACATAAACATTTCCTCCAGATACAGCTACAGCTACTCTATCAGGATCTGTAGGGTGAATAGCTATACTATTGATATTTCCTGATAAATTGTTTTTTACATTTACCCAGTCTGTAGCACCACCATCCTCTGTTCTATAAATATTCTGCCCTTTAGCAGCATATAACACTTGATTGTTAGATGGGGCTATTTTAAGTTCATCCATATTTTCAGCTGCAGGGTTTGCGTTTGGTTCAAATATTTGAGAAATAGCTGTCCAAGTTCCTCCTGAATTTATAGATTTATATACTTTATCATAAGCACTGTAAATAGTATTAACTACTGTAGGATCTTGCTCAAAAGGAGTTACCCAATTACCATCTCTATTTTCTGGAGAAGCTAATCCGCTAGAGCTGTTTCCACCATTGACTGACCTATATAGAGATCCATTTTGAGAAGTACCATATATAACATTACTATTCGTTTTATCTACAAAACCTTCCATTCCATCAGCTCCTAACCAATCTTTCCACAAACCTGTACCTCCACTATATACTGAAGATCCATTATCCTGTGCTCCACCAGTTACAACCTCAGTGTTAGTTTGACTTACTCCAATTCTATAAAATTGTCTTGTACCAATTCCACTCGTTATATCTCTATAATAATTAGCATTTACTGTATTTGGATTATCAGCTACATATACACCTCCATCTGAACCTACAAGTAATTTATTTCCTGAAAACTGTAGCATATCAATATCTGGATGACAATATCCTATTCCCATACCTGACGCCATACCAGGCTGCCATTGCGAAGTGATTGAAAAGTTTGTTCCTCCATTTGTTGATCTCCAAGAATTAATCCCTGCAATATGTACAATTTCTGCATTGTTAGGATCAACAGCTATATCCATATCTCTTGGTGCTTGACCTCTATCGTCAGCTGCAGTAGAACTGTATCCGAAATAATTTTTACCATCATGATTTAACTTTGTAAAAGTTGCCCCGCCATCAGTAGATTTATGAAATGAACCAAAAGCCCCGCCACTCTCTTCAACTACATAAACATAGTTTGGATTTGCAGGAGAAACTCCCATCATTTTCACTCCACTTCCAAATTGATTTGGAGTTACTTCAAAACCATCTTGAAATTCAGTTCCTGAGTTTGTTGTAACAGATACATCATCTAAAGTTGTTCCTCTACCATATTGATTTCTACTTTGAAAAGCGATATAATAATCATCCGTTACATTAGGTAATGCCAAAGATATATTAGTCCAAGCTGTAGCTTCATTTGTATATGATGCTCCAGGGATTAACGTCCAGGTACCAGCAGCTGATGTTTTATAATATACATGTAACTCATCAATATCACCATACCAATTCACTTGAGTATAATAAAAATTCAATGTTGGATTTACCGAACCTGCTAACTCTAATTTTGGGGATACCAATTTTGTTATAGGATTAGAATCTGAATCAATAAACAATATTGCCATTGAGTTTCCTGTTCGTGGCGTTACAGAGTTATTTTCATTTGTTGAAGCTGTTCCCCAATCCAATTGTCCAGAATCATATTCTTGAGACCATAATGGTAATGTTGACGGAACATTAAATGTTGTTCCTCCATCAATAGATTTAAAAAACTGATTTCCGGAAGCATATATTGTATTTGAATCTCCCGGTTTAAACTCAATATCAAAACCATGAGTTGCTGATGGATGTATAATTGTCCATGTTGCTCCTGAGTCAATTGATTTAAAAATCCCTCCATCTTGTACACTACAAAATACTTTATTTGTTTGTGTTGGATGTATTAATATTTTATTTACGGTTCCATTACCGGTATCAACGCTTGTTGGCCATGTTGCTCCACCATCAGTAGATTTATAAATTCTTCCTCCAGTAGAACCCCAGTAATACTTTTGAGAATCCAATGGATCAATTGCAAGGGAATATACATCCAAATTAACCCTATTATCGGTTAATACAACCCAATTAACTCCTGCATCAGTAGTTTTCCATACTCCACCAGTTGGCCCTCCAACAATCATATGATTTGAGTCTGTAGGATCAACAGCAATAGAAGTTATTCTACCAACACCTGGATTCCATCCACTAGTTTGATTCCAACTTTTTGGACCTAACTCCTCCCAAGAACCTTGGAAGTCAGCCTTATTTGCTAAATTATTTTCTTCTCTGTAATTTAATACAGTCTCGTCTATTTCTTCAGGAGTTTTTAACATTCCATTTTGATCCATGGATCTTAATGCATTGTATTCCCATCTTTTATATGATTTATATCCAACACCTCTTCCTGTACCAACAATTGAAAAATGGTCTTCAGCCTTAGCTTGTATTTCTTGAACGCTAAAAGTTCCCTTGTTAATCATTCGCTTGTATTCTTGAGACCAAGAATTCATAGCAAATGCTACAACAAATAGTAATGTAATTTTTTTCATGGGTTTATTTTTATAATTAAAGGTGTCGCAATATAGTCCTTTTTCGTTAATTTGTTTTTTAAAGCATTTTAAACATGAACGCAACACAAATCATTTTATTAATAGCATCCTATTTTGGACTATTGATATTGGTATCATATTTTACTGGAAAGAAAACTGGAAATGACGCTTTTTTTAAAGGCAACAAACAGTCTCCATGGTACATCGTTGCTTTTGGGATGATTGGAGCCTCCTTATCAGGAGTAACCTTTATTTCTGTGCCAGGATGGATTGAAGCCTCGCAATTTAGTTATATGCAAATGGTTTTAGGATATATTATTGGATATGCTGTAATCGGCTTAGTATTACTTCCATTATACTATAAATTAAACCTAACCTCCATTTATACTTATCTTGAAGGTAGATTTGGAAATTACTCCTATAAAACTGGTGCTTCTTTCTTTTTAATATCTAGAGTTATTGGCGCGAGTTTCAGATTATTCCTAGTTGCAAACGTATTACAAATTATTCTTTTTGATGATTTAGGTATTCATTTCTGGCAAACAGTTATTATCACTGTTTTATTAATATGGCTATATACATTTAAATCTGGAATTAAAACCATCATCTGGACGGATACATTACAAACTTTATTTATGTTAATCGCTGTTGGTGTTACTATCTATTTTGTTAGTGATAATTTAGACATGAATGGACAAAACACATTAAGCTATGTTTTGGATAGCGATTTATCTAAAATTTTCTTTTTTGAAGATTATAAAGCTGGTAATTACTTTTGGAAACAGTTTATTTCTGGAGCATTTATTGCTATTGTAATGACTGGATTAGACCAGGATATGATGCAGAAAAACCTAACATGTAAAACTTTAAAAGATGCTCAAAAAAACATGTTTTGGTTTACCATTGTATTAACTATTGTAAATTTTATATTTTTAAGCTTAGGGTTATTACTAACCATGTATGCCAAACAAAATGGAATTGATGCTCACAAGGATGATTTATTTGCCTTGTTAGCTAAAAATCATTTAGGTGTTGGAGTATTCATTTTCTTTCTTCTTGGGCTAATTGCTGCTGCTTATAGTAGTGCAGACAGCGCATTAACATCACTAACTACATCATTCAGTATTGACATATTAGATATTGAAAAAAAGTATGACACGGAAAAACAGGTAAAAATCAGAAAGCAAATACATATCCTCATTTCTATTGTTTTAATTTTAGTCATTATCGCTTTTAAATACATTCTAAAGGATGTGAGTGTTATTGCTAAATTATTCAAATTTGCAGGATATACTTACGGACCTTTACTTGGATTATATGCTTTTGGAATGTTTACCAAATGGAATATAAAGGACAAAATAGTTCCTATAATAGCTATCCTATCACCTATCCTTTCTTATGTAATAAGTGTGAATAGCTTAAAATGGTTTGGCTTTGAATTCGGGTTCTTTATATTGATTTTAAATGGACTATTAACTTTCATTGGACTACTGCTAATACGAGAAAAAACTACTTTGGTTGTGAACTCAACGAATTAAGTTGTAATCTATTTTCTTAAACTCCAATTAAATACTACTTTTGCCGAAAATTTATTTTCATGAGTGAAGTAACAAACAAAGCAATTGCTGTAGAGTATAATTTATATAGAGATACTGCTACTGGAGAATTAATCGAATCAACTGAAGGAAAAGAGCCTTTAGCATTCTTATCTGGTTTAGGACAAATGATACCAGAATTTGAAGCAAATGTTGCCGATTTAAATGAAGGAGATACTTTCTCTTTTGGAATAAAATCAGAAAACGCTTACGGTACACGTAAAGAAGAAGCAGTTATAGAACTTGCTCAAGATATGTTTATGAATGAAGGAAAATTAATTCCTGAAGTTGTAGTTGAAAACGTATTGCCATTACAAGATCAAAACGGAAATGTAATTCCTGGTAAAATTGTTTCAATCAATGAAGAAACAATTACTGTTGATGTAAACCACTTATTAGCTGATCAAGACTTACATTTTACAGGTAAAATTATTGAAATGAGAGATGCTACTACTGAAGAAGTAGAACATGGTCACGTTCACGGAGCACACGGACACCAACACTAAGCAATTAGTTAATTGTCAATACATAAAACTCCCTGTTTAAAACATTTTTAAGCAGGGAGTTTTTCTTTATAATTGGGAATTTAATATTGACCTGTTGATAGAAGTACTAAAGTACAAGCTTCTTCAAATATAATATTATGCTGTTTTAATAACTTATAAAATTCTAAATTTTCAGTTCCCGGATTAAATAATATTCTATTGGGTTTTAGATTTATTAAGTAATCATAATACTCCTTTTGTCTTACTGGATTCATATATAATGTTATGGTGTCAATATCAGTGTATAATTTTAACTTTGTATCAATTATTACTTCAGCTACTTCCCCTTGTTTTACCCCATACGCAACTACTTCTTGTTTGTACTTTAATAACTTTTTAATTGCTAAATAAGAATACCGTGTTTCCTTTAGTGAAGCACCGAAAACTAATGTCTTTTTAATCATTTGTTAAATTAGTGTTAATGAAATTTTATCCTGTAACATATCAATATAACAGTCGTCTAGTAAACAAAACTATTACAAATTCATCAATCATCAAAAAACGAACAATGCGAAAACTAATTCTATTCATCCATTTGATATTTATATCAATAACATTTGCACAAAATAATGGCCCAAAAGTGGGAGACATTAAAGGTACAATTACGGATCAAATCACAAAAGATAAATTACCATACGTAAATATCATCGTTAAAGATAACTCAAACAATGTATTAACTGGAGGTATTACAAATGACAAGGGAGAATTTAGTGTCAATAAAATTCCTGCTGGAGAAAATATTATCGAAATTCAATACATCGGTTATAAAACTGTTTCTAAGAAAATAATATTTACCCGTAAAGATGCAACGCATAATCTAGGGAATATCTTCTTAGTAGAGGACACCTCACAATTAGATGAAGTGGTTGTAGTTGCAGAAACATCCACTGTAGTTCAGAAAATTGACCGTAAAGTAATTAATGTAGGGAAAGACTTAACTTCAGCAGGTACAACTGCATCAGAATTACTGAACAATGTACAGTCAGTAAGTGTTGATTCACAAACAGGAAACATTAGTTTAAGAGGTAATGAAAATGTACGTGTTTTAGTAGATGGTAAACCTTCAAACATTAGTGTAGCCGATTTATTGAAACAAATTCCCTCTACATCAATAAAACAAGTTGAATTAATCACTAATCCATCTGCTAAATACAATCCTGAGGGGATGAGTGGTATAATTAATATTGTTTTACATAAAAATGCTAACCAAGGTTTCAATGGAAATGTCAATACAGGATTAACCCAAGGAGAAAACACCCGATTTAACGGCTCATTAAATATGAATTACAAAACAGGTAAAGTCAACTTTTTTGGAAATTATGGATATAATACTGGTAAGAACGATAACTTTGGTAATGTAACTCGTACTGGACTAACTCCTTCGTTACAAGAATTCACATTTGATTCTAACAGAGATTCTCATTTGATAAAAGCTGGTGCTGATGTATATTTAAATGATAGAAATACGTTATCATTTTATACAACTCAAAACTTCAGTGACAATACTGCTGAAGGATTAACTAAGGTTACTATTGCAAATACGTTAAAAACAAATGCTCCTAATATAGCTAAAACTAAATCAAACTCGGGAACTTATAACTTAAATTACAAATTAGACTTTGATGAAAAGAACGAGCATAATTTAGAATTTGAAGCTACCTATTCAAATACAGACTCTCCAGAGAATGCAAGGTATCATGAATTAATTAATCCATCAGATCCTATTACTAATTACAACAACAGTGTTGAAAATAAAACGGATAATTTTTTGTTTAACTTAGATTATACTGTACCTCTTTTTGAAAAAGGAAAGCTAGAAATAGGGGGAGAAATTAGAACGAATAAAACAACAAACTTCAACATTTCTAATCAACACGAAAATGCATATGACTCGAATGGTATCTTCGTAGGAACACAACCTATTGGAAACTCTTCGTTTGGGTATGATAGAGAAATATTTTCAGGGTACACAAATTACGGGCATAAATTCGGGAAATTAACTATGCAACTTGGGGTTCGTTTAGAGCAATATAATGTAGATGGAACTTTTCAAAAAGGAACGGCTAGCGCTAATTATACTGATAAGATATTCAGTGCCTATCCTTCTGCTTTTTTTACATACAATCCTTCAGAAAAAAATCAATATCAAATTAGCTATAGCCGACGAGTTGATAGACCAGGAATCGGTCAAGTAAATCCTATTAGGGAATGGAGTACTCCATTAATTACTTCAGTTGGTAATCCTGATTTAAAGCCACAATTTACAAATTCATATGAAGTAAATTATACTCGTAAAATAAAAAATGGTTCAATTACTTTTGGTTCTTTCTACAGAAAAATAAATGATAACATTTCTCGTTACTCAACTATTGATCCATTAGATGATACAAAACAATTACTATCATACACCAATTATGATAATGCAGACAGATATGGTTTTGAAGTTTCTTCAAACTATAAAATAGCTAAATGGTGGAGAGCAAACGCAAGTTTAGATTATTATGCTAAAACAGAAAAAGAATTAACTAGAGAAGTAAAAGCGAATAGTTTTAATGCACGTTTAAGTAATAGTTTTACTGCTACTAAAAAACTGCGTTTCCAATTATTCTCAATGTATAGAGGCCCTGAAGATGGAATTCAGTTTAACCGATCTGCTATGTGGATGGTGAATATTGGATCTAGCTTATCTGTATTAAAAAACAAAGGAACTATTAGTTTTAGAGTAAATGATGTTTTTAAAGGAATGAAATTCGAGTTTGAATCTACACAACCTTATGTACAAAACGGACAATTCAACTGGGAAAGCAGAACTGCTTATTTAGGCTTTAACTATCGTTTTGGTGGCGGAAAAAACAAAGCTTTACAAAGAAAACAAAGAGATAACAACGAAAAACAAGGCGGAGGCGGAATGATGTAGTGATGAATCTCCACAGATAAATTAAAAAAGCTTTCTAAAAAGTGAAATACCTTGTCATTATTGAGCCTGTCGAAATATTTTAACCTATTCATATGTAATAGGACTTCGACAAGCTCGATATGACAAAATTTAATTTACTTGGTTTTTAAACAGTTTTCTTTATTACTTATTATGTTTTTTTAAACTACACTACCATTTTATAATAGCACTCCCCCAAGTGAATCCACTTCCAAAAGCTGCTAATACAACTGTATCTCCTTTTTTTATCTTTCCTTCTTCCCATGCTTCGCATAATGCAATTGGAATAGAAGCTGCTGTAGTATTTCCGTATTTTTGAATATTATTAAATACTTGGTCATCACGCAATCCAAATTTCTTTTGAATAAACTGAGCGATACGTAAATTTGCCTGATGCGGAATTAACATATCAATAGCTCCCTTGTCTAAATTATTTTTTATCAGCCCTTCCATTATTACTTCTGAAAAGCGAACCACTGCATTTTTAAACACAAACTGTCCGTTCATATACGGAAAGTAACTTAAGTCTTCTGGATTGTTATCAGCAATAATATCAGTTATCCAACGCCCGCCCATTCCTGGAGCCTCTGAAGCCAATTCTAATGCGTGCTTCCCTTCTGAATGTAAATGTGTTGATAAAATACCTTTTGAATTATTTTCTTCTCGAGATAGAACCGCTGCTCCTGCCCCATCACCAAATATTACTGAAATATCTCTTCCTCTAGTAGATTTATCAATTCCTTTTGATTGTAGTTCCGAACCTATTACCAAAATGTTTTTATACATACCCGTTTTTATAAACTGATCGGCAACAGAAATAGCATATATAAAACCTGAACATTGGTTACGTACATCCAAAGCTCCAATAGTTTTAATTCCTAAAGCTTCTTGAACTTGAACTCCAGGACCAGGGAAAAAATAGTCAGGGCTTAAGGTTGCAAATATGATAAAATCAATTTCGTCTTTATCCAACCCTGAACGCTCAATAGCTTGCTTAGCTGCTTCAAGTCCCATTGTAAAAGTAGTCTCCTTATTTTCAGGATTAACCCATCTACGCTCCTTTATACCAGTACGTTCCGTAATCCATTCATCATTGGTATCCATGATTTTTGATAAATCATGATTCGTTACTATATTATCAGGAACATACTTTCCTAAGCCTATTATTTTTGAATTGTACATCTATTGGGTTTTTGTATACTGCAAATTACAATAATTATATATGTGGGGCAAGGAGTGTTTTGTTTTGTGACTTTACTGAATAATAAAAAAGCTACTGAATTTAAATTCAGTAGCTTTTTTATTATAATTGAAATTATTAATATTATTCCTTAATCAATTTACTCACAAATTGCCCTTTATCAGAAATAACTCTTACAAAATATATTCCTTGAGTTAACTCAGTAACATTTAATTCTTTTTCTAATTGAGATCCTATTACTGAAATACTTTTTAAAACTCTTCCATTTACGTCAAAAACAGTTACTTCTTTTAAGTTATGCTTTCCTTGAATAAATACTACATCTTTTACTGGATTTGGAAACAAACCAATACTCTTATCCAATGCATAATCAGCTAAACCAAGTATTGCAACTGTAGTTTGCGCAACATTGGTAATAATTGGAGCATTGTAATCAAAATAGATTTCAGCGTTGTTTTCAAAAGTATCATTCAATACTAATGTAGGTTGCGTTTTAATTTTAAAAGCAACATACCCGTCATTATTAGCATCATCAAAAGGTAAATTAATGTTTTCAAAAATAAACTCTACAATATTTGTATCTCTTATTTTAGTTATATAACCATGACTACCGTGTAACGGAATCAATGTACTAACATCATATTTAGCAATATCAATTCCATCTTTTACTACAATATTCACAGCACTTGCTGAACCTGTATTCTCAAAGCGAATCATATAATGTACATACTCCCCTACTTCACTTGGTGAAATTGTTTTTCCCTCCAAACAAGTCTTGTCATTAGGATCATAACTATTTACTACCGTTTGATGTAATTCAAAAACATTATCATCAGGTGTTTCATCACCCAAAACAGGACTAATAGTAGCTGTGAAATCTAATATGTCATCTCCAAGAACTGGAAATGTAGGATCCGTTGGTGTATTGATATTCATTGTAAAATCAATACTCCTACTTTCAAAAGGTTGTAAGTTGGTATAGTTCCAAGTTAAACTTCCTGTTGTTTGCACATCTACTGTTGGACTAGCACTTACTAAATCCATTAAATCATCATTAAATGTAAAATCAACATTACCTAACAAAATTGTATTCCCTTTGTTTTTATAAACTAATTTATAATCAGCATCAAAACCTGGCCTTACTTGATTAACTGGTAAAATAGTAATTTCTAAATCATTATACACTCCATTGGGTGTAATACAAAAGTCTTGATTATAAGGGCTTGTATCTGTTGGAAAATCCACCCCTATACTTGTAGGTGATACTGTAAAATAGGTTGGGTTCTCTAATTGAGGAGTAATGGCATGATTACCTGCCTGTACTGGAATATAAAAATCACCCGAATCATTAGCAATTAAACTTCCTAAAACTACACCATTTGTAATTTCAAACTTTAAATTTGGATAAATTGGATCATTTACACTACATCCATTATTATCTGAATCTAAAATTACTTGCCCTTCAATTGTATGAAATTCCCCTCCTGGAACAAATGAACAATAAGAATTTAACACACAATTTGTGTAACCATAATTCTCAACTAAAGTCTGAATTGTTTGTTGCTCATCTTCATCAACACAAATATATTCTAAAGTAGGATTATTATCAAAGTTTATAAAAACCATAGGATCTGAATTGCCGTTTTTTAAAGACAAATAAATTAATGAATTTCCTCCACAATGAAGTTCTGTTATATTTGGATTTTGATTGATATCGATACTAGTTAATAGGTTATCTGGAAAACTAAATTTTTCTAAATTAGGATTTTGACTTACATCTATACTTGTAAATTGGTTACTTCTCAAACCTAAATTAATAAGATTTAGGTTTTGACTCACATCTAAAGCTCCTAATTGATTAAAATCTAGAAGAAGTATTTCTAGATTCACGCATTGGCTTACATTTATTGAGGTAAGCTGATTGTTGGCTAAACGCACACTTGTAAGATTTATATTCTGACTTAAGTCTATTGTTGATAATTGACTTCCAGTAATCCATACGTCTAGAAGGTTCGTATTTTGATCTAAATTTAGACTTGTTATGTTACTAGAAAAATTAATTAATATCTCAAGATTAGTAAAGCTAGCAATACCTTCTAACGAATTTATACTTGTATCTGAATTAAATAGTCGAATTACAGCTTCGGCTTCACTAACCTGTATTTCACCATCGTTATTAAAATCTACATCTGAATCTGAAGAGCCATCTCCATTAGTGTCTGCACAGATAGTATTAATTAATGCATTTTTAAAATTAACATCAGGAATATTCACAATTTGTGCTTGAGAAAAAGAAATTGCAGCTAGTGCAACCAGTAGAATGTAATAATGTTTCATATTAAGTTAGTTTTAGTTATTGCAAAAGTAGCTCATATTTATGTTAAAAATCATCTTTTTTATGATGACCTACTCAAATTTAGGAGTAAATGAATATCATCTGCCATCTTGACACCACAACTACATTGGTATTCTATTTGACTAGTACATAACCAGAAAACAAAATCATTGTCACACTGAGCTTGTCGAAGTGCTTTGTAAAAAACTAGTCTTCGACAAGCTCAGACTGACATTAAAAAATAAATTAAATTATGGCTAAAGGAAATATTAATGTATCGGTAGAGAATATCTTCCCATTAATCAAAAAGTTTTTATACTCTGATCATGAAATCTTTTTAAGAGAATTAATATCAAATGCAACTGATGCAACACTTAAATTAAAGCATCTTACTCAAATTGGAGAATCTAAAGCTGATTATGGTACTCCTGTTATTGAAGTAAAAATTGATAAAGAAGGAAAGAAAATCCACATTATCGATCAAGGTTTAGGAATGACTGCTGATGAAGTTGAAAAGTATATCAACCAAATTGCTTTCTCTGGAGCAAATGAGTTTTTAGAACAATACAAAGAAAAAGTTGAAGATTCTGGAATCATCGGTCATTTTGGTTTAGGGTTTTATTCTGCCTTTATGGTTGCTGAAAAAGTAGAATTAATCACGAAAAGTCATAAAGACGAACCAGCTGCTCATTGGACTTGTGATGGTTCTCCTGAATTTACTTTAGAAGCACATGACAAAGCAGATAGAGGAACAGAAATTATTTTACATATTGCTGAGGATTCTTTAGAGTTTTTAGAAGATAATAAAATTGGTGGTTTATTGACTAAATACAATAAATTCATGCCTGTTTCTATTAAATTCGGAACTAAAGAAGAAACATTACCTTTACCTGAAGGAGCTGCAGAAGATGCAAAACCTGAAACAATAACTGTTGACAACATTATCAATAACCCTAATCCAGCGTGGACGAAACAACCATCAGAATTAGAAGCTGATGATTACAAAGGATTTTACCAAGAGTTATATCCTGCACAGTTTGAAGAGCCATTATTTAACATTCATTTAAATGTTGATTACCCATTTAATCTTACTGGAATATTATATTTCCCTAAGATGACAAATGACATCGCTTCACAAAAAGACAGAATTCAGTTATATCAAAACCAAGTTTTCGTAACCGATAATGTGGAAGGAATTGTACCTGAGTTTTTAACGATGTTGCGTGGTGTAATTGATTCTCCAGATATTCCGTTAAATGTATCGCGTAGTTATTTACAAGCTGATGGAAATGTAAAGAAAATTGCTTCTTACATTACTAAAAAAGTAGGTGATAAATTAAGTTCTTTATACAAAAACGATAGAGAAAGTTTTGAAGCAAAATGGAATGATATTAAAATCGTAATTGAGTACGGTATGCTATCAGAGCCTAAGTTTTTCACTAAAGCTGATAAATTTGCTTTATACCCAACTACAGATGGTAAATACTTTACTTTTGAAGAGTTAACAAACGAAATCAAAGATACTCAAACCGATAAGGACGGTAAAACTATTGTATTGTACACTTCTAACAAAGATGAGCAACACAGCTATATTAAAGCTGCAGAGGACAAAGGATATAAAGTTGCATTATTAGATTCTCCTATTATATCACACTTAATTCAGAAGTTAGAAACTGAAAAAGAAAACATCTCTTTTGCTCGTGTTGATGGTGATCATATCGACAACTTAATCAAGAAAGACGAAGAAAAAATTTCTAAGCTATCTGACGAAGAAAAAGAAACTTTAAAAACAGCTTTAGAAACTGTAGTTCCAAAAGAAAAATATACTGTACAATTAGAAGCAATGGCTTCCGATTCTACTCCGTTTATGATTACACAACCAGAATTTATGCGTCGTATGAAAGAGATGCAACAATCTGGTGGAAATGGAATGTTTGGGAACTTCCCTGAAATGTACAACTTGATTGTAAATTCAAACCATGAATTAGTTTCTGATATTTTAAACGAAAAAGACGCTGCTAAAAAAGAAACTTTAATCAAACAAAGTTTAGATTTAGCGCGTTTATCTCAAGGATTATTAACTGGTGAGGAGCTAACAAACTTTATAGCTCGTAGCTACGAAATGATTAAGTAGTTCTAATCGACTTTAATATAATATTAAAAAAGCCACTTCAAATGAAGTGGCTTTTTTTTTGTAACCTATTTTCTCTTTTATCGTCCTACATAAAACATCATTAATTATCAATTAAAACCAATCACATGAAAAGAATTAATTACATTAAGTTATTTTCAATTTTAATATTATGTTCTATTAATATTGGGGTTTCTCAAAATTTAACTTCAAAAATTGATGCATTACTTGAATCACAATTTAGAGCAAATCAACCTGGAGCCACAGCATTGGTTTCAAAAAACGGAAAAATAATTTACAGAAAAGCATTTGGTAATGCTAACCTAGAGCTGAGTGTACCTATGACACCTGAAAATGTTTTTCAAATTGGGTCAATGACTAAACAGTTTACTGCAGTTTCTATATTAATACTCCTGGAAGAGGGAAAATTATCTCTGGAGGATGATATTACTAAATACATCCCTAACTATCCTACCCACAATAAAAGAATCACCATACATCACTTACTAACACATACATCAGGAATAAAAAGCTATACCTCTATGCGAAGTCTCAGAGAGATTGCAAGAAAAGATCTAGAACCTATAGAGTTAATCGATTTTTTTAAAAACGAACCTATGAATTTTATTCCTGGACAAGCTTATAAGTATAATAATTCCGGATACATAATACTGGGATATATCATTGAAAAAATTTCAGGAATAACATATGCTGAATTTGTTGACAAGAATATATTTAAAAAAATAAGCATGTCTTCTTCTTTATATGGTAATAAAACTACTGTAATTAAAAATAGAGCGTATGGATATCAAAAGAGAGGTGCTTATAAAAATGCAATGTATATAAGTCTTAATCTTCCATATGCAGCTGGATCAATTATGTCAACTGTAGATGATTTGTTAAAATGGCAACAAGCCATTTCTAACAATACATTATTAAAATTAGAAACTATAAAAAAAGCATTCAAAAACTATACTTTAACTAACGGAACCAAAATAAATTATGGCTATGGATGGAATATAAATAACATTAACGGTACACCAACTATAGAACACGGTGGCAGTATATTTGGTTTCAAATCTATGGGGGTATATATCCCTAGTGAAGATGTATACGTAATAATTCTATCAAATTGTGATTGTAACTCACCAACCACTACTACTCTTAAAATAGCAGCATTAACAATAGGCAAACCTTTTCCTGAAATAAAAAATGCAGTTACACTTACTTCAAAACAGTTAGAAAAGTGGGTGGGTACTTATGAATATGATAATAATATAACTAGATATTTTAAACTAATAGATGGCCAACTATATAGCCAAAGAAAAGGAGGCAGCGATTTTAAAGTATACCCAATTAGTGAAACTCGTTTCTCTTTAGAGGACGGTTTGTCTGAATTAATTTTTTCTAATATTAATGGAACAAAAAATGTCCAATTTAAAAGTAGAATTAAGTCATCCTTTGGAACAAAAAAAACAGCAAAATAACATTTAATTTTATAGCATTAAAAACGGCTTTTAATACTGTGTTAAAAGCCGTTTTTAATATTAATTTTATAATTGCCTATTCAAAATTAATTCGATTATCAAAATACTTTTTAAGTAATGGTATTTGAATAAACAGCATTAAGGTTAAAACAATAATAGCATACAATGCTGTTTTGGAAAATGAAATTTTAGAAAACACATTGTACACAGAAATATTAGGCATAAAATTATAATCTACATTAGTAAACCAATTAATATTTCCTGAAGTATTTCCTAAGAATACATAAGTATACATCACCATAAAAACCAAGGCTATGATGAACCAAGTTTTTTTAGATATTAATGGCTTATAAATAGTACTTTCACTTTGTTTATATTCAATATTTATATTTGACATTACATTAGCTGTAAACTCCAATGAAGGTGATTCCAGATTAGATTTTGTTATTATCTTGTCTGATAATTCATCTAATAAATTTTCAACATTATCTTTCATAATAATTTATTATTTCTGGTTCCAAGTTCTCTCTTAAAATTGATGCTAATTTTTTTCTACTTCTAAAAAGTTTCACTTTTACATTTCCATTTGAAATTCCAATAATTTTTGATATTTCTTCAATAGACCGTTCTTCAAAATAATATAAAGTTAACAAAAAACCTACATCTCCTGGCAACATTTGCAAACAATCCTGTATAACTTTTATACGTTCCTTTGCCATTAATTTATCTAAAGCATTATCTATTGTACATACCTGATGTTCTGTGAATTCATCAATAGTAACAACTATGGGCTCTCGTTTTTGTTTTTTTATTTTATCTAAACAGGTATTATACGTGACTCTATAAATCCAACTTGAAAATTTAGATTCTCCTTTAAATTTTGATAAAGATTTAAATACTTTAAAAAAAGTATCTTGAGAAACCTCTTCTGCTTCCTCTCTATTTTTAAGCATACGAATTGCCAAAGTGTATACTAAATCCTTATACCGATCTACCAACACTGCAAAAGAATTAGTATCTCCTTGATTAATTTTAGTTATGTAATACTGATCGTCTTTTCTTGTCACTTAATAATTATCGTTAGTTTATTTGTTTGACTACAATAAATAAGTTTTGGTTACACTAATTTAAAAAAAAGTGTAACCACATTATCAAAAGTGTCGTCATATGCTATGAACTAAATAAAAAACATCAATCAAAAAACGAACAATTATGGGATCAGAAGTAATTATAATTCCAAGTTTATTAGCAGCTATATTTGCTATTGCTTACTTGCATTATTCAACACGTAATAAAGAACGATTAGCTTTAATAGAGAAAGGAACAGAAGCTTCAATTTTTGTAAAAGGAAAAATGCAAGCTGCACCAGTGTGGAAGGTTATTATTTTAAATTTATCATTACTATTAATGGGGATTGGCTTAGGTATTTTCATTGCATCTATACTACATTTCAATTTAGGAGTAGATCAAGATGTTGCCTATCCAGGAACAATTTTCTTAATGTGCGGTATAGGACTATTTACAGGATTTAATATGACAAAGAAATTAGACAAGTAATTAATCATTATTTTTCTTAAACAAGAAAGCTACTTTTATTAAAAGTAGCTTTCTTGTTTAAATTATTTTGGGTATTGATACTATCTTTAGAATTACATTTCCTTCTAATGTCCACATATGCAACATAACTTATATAGGACAAAAGCTATGCCATACTACAAAGTATTTATCTATATTTTTTGTACCTTTATATTATGAGTATACTTACACATAAGCTACAACTTCAAAAATTTGAAGAAGTTTATATTTTAAATAAACCTTCTGTATTTGGTGATGAATTTAAATCTGAAAAGTATTCTGAGTCTTTATTACACACTTCATGTGTTGATTGTGCTTTAGTTTTTGTGCGCACAAAAGATAGTTTTATAAATCAAATGCTTACTTTGTTCCCAAGATTGCAGGACTCTTCTATTTTATGGATTGTATATCCTATTGGAACTACTAAAAAAGAGTTAGCCAATTTACATATTGAATTTGATTGGGATTTCCTTGGGGATTACAGATTAGAACCTACAAGGCAAATAAACGTAAATAATAACTGGAACGCTATAAGGCTAAAAAAAACATTATCATAAGACAATCTCAGATATAAAAAACGGGATTAACTTTTTAAGTTAATCCCGTTTTTTTATACTGTTTAAAGTAATTTTATTTAAAAAATGAATCTACAAATTCATACTTATTAAACACTTGTAAATCCTCAATACCCTCACCAACTCCTATATATTTTACAGGGATTTGAAACTGATCAGAAATACCAATCACCACTCCACCTTTAGCCGTACCATCTAATTTAGTTACTGCCAATGAAGTTACATCAGTAGCCGCTGTAAACTGTTTTGCTTGTTCAAAAGCATTCTGACCTGTTGAACCATCTAAAACTAATAATACATCATGAGGAGCGTCTGCTACAACCTTTTGCATTACACGCTTAATCTTAGTTAATTCATTCATTAAATTAACTTTATTATGCAACCTTCCAGCAGTATCAATAATAATAACATCAGCATTTTGAGCTACTCCTGATTCTAAGGTATCAAAAGCAACAGAAGCTGGATCACTACCCATAGCTTGCTTTACTAAAGGAACATCTACTCTATCTGCCCAAACTTGTAATTGATCAATTGCCGCAGCTCTAAAAGTATCTGCAGCACCAAGAACAACATTTAATCCTTGTTTTTTAAATTGATATGCTAATTTACCAATAGTAGTTGTTTTACCTACTCCATTCACTCCTACAACCATTAATACGTATGGCTTTTTATTCGCAGGAATAGTGTATTCTGTTTCTTCTCCAGAATTTGTTTCTGATAACAATGAAGCTATTTCTTCTCTTAAAATTCCGTTTAACTCATCAGTACCTAAATACTTATCTTTAGCTACACGTTCTTCAATACGTTCAATAACTTTTAACGTTGTATTTACACCAACATCACTTGACACCAAAATTTCTTCTAAATTATCTAAAACATCAACATCAACTTTAGATTTTCCAGCTACAGCTTTACTTAATTTTGAAAGAAAAGATGTTTTAGATTTCTCTAGCCCTTTGTCTAAAGTTTCTTTTTTTTCTTTGGAGAATATTTTTTTAAAAAAACTCATATTTTTTATTTATCGCTTAATTCCTTAAAATTATCATCAAGGATATTAACTTATGGATAGCAAAATGATACCCAAAAAATGACAACATGTAATATTGTCAGTAAATACGAAAAGCTACTCTCTAATTTAATTAGAAAGTAGCTCGTAATACTTTTATGTATAACTAAAAAATTACTTTTTAGCTAACCAGTCTTTTACTAATTCTGGTTGCATAACAGCTTCA
>Ga0105359_10000730_pt1 | contig 27314 bp, 27 predicted proteins | sample GOMGulsemesocosm_6_FD_83659 | JGI IMG/M metagenome (GOLD analysis project Ga0105359, IMG submission 83659) | Methane-oxidizing microbial communities from mesocosms in the Gulf of Mexico - GOM8C Gulf of Mexico | ecosystem: Environmental > Aquatic > Marine > Cold seeps | place: Gulf of Mexico...
AAGTTAAAGCCTTGGAATTATCGGCTTAGTGGTGAATTTGTTAAATGGCATAATAGTTGCTGTTTGATTATTAAACTTAGGTGGTAGCCCCTTTTGTGTGGACTGCTGATTAGATAAAATTACATCTGGAGATTAAAGATGTCAGTAAATACTTTGAACTTGATCAAAGAGAACGACGTTAAGTGGGTTGATTTACGTTTCACCGATACTAAAGGTAAAGAGCAACACGTTTCTATTCCTTCTGGCTACGTTAACGAAGAATTTTTTGAAGTAGGCCAGATGTTTGATGGTTCTTCTATTGCTGGTTGGAAAGGCATTAACGAATCCGACATGATTCTTCTTCCAGATGATTCTACGTCTTATCTTGACCCGTTCACTGAAGATTCTACTTTGATCTTGCGTTGCGACATCATCGAGCCTTCTACTATGCAAGGTTACGAGCGTGATCCACGTTCTGTTGCTAAGCGTGCTGAAGCATTCCTACAGTCTACTGGCCTTGGCGACACAGCTTTCTTCGGTCCTGAACCTGAGTTCTTCATCTTTGATGACGTTCGTTGGGGCGCAGACATGTCTGGCAACTTCTACAAGATTAACTCTGAAGAAGCTGCATGGAACTCCTCTGCCAAGATTGATGGCGGTAACATGGGTCACCGTCCAACGGTTAAAGGCGGTTACTTCCCAGTTCCACCAGTAGATAGCTCTCACGATATGCGTGCCGCTATGTGTAATACTATGATGGCTATCGGTCTTGATGTAGAAGTACATCACCACGAAGTGGCGACTGCTAACCAAAACGAAATTGGTGTACGTTTCAATACACTAGTTAAGAAAGCTGATGAAGTTCAAATGTATAAGTACGTTGTTCATAACGTTGCTGCTGCATATGGCAAGACTGCTACTTTCATGCCTAAGCCAGTTATCGGTGATAACGGTTCTGGTATGCACGTACACCAGTCTTTCTGGAAAGACGGCGAAAACATGTTTGCTGGCGACAGTTATGCAGGATTGAGCGAAATGGCTCTTTTCTACATCGGCGGTATCATCAAGCACGCTAAAGCGTTGAATGCGTTCACTAACCCATCAACGAACTCTTACAAGCGCCTTATCCCTGGTTTCGAAGCTCCTGTAATGCTTGCGTACTCTGCACGTAACCGTTCTGCTTCTATCCGTATTCCTTACGTTGCGTCTCCTAAAGGCAAGCGTATTGAAGCTCGTTTCCCTGATCCAATGGCTAACCCATACTTAGCATTCTCTGCTATGTTGATGGCTGGTATCGACGGTATCAAAAACAAGATTCACCCTGGCGATGCTGCTGATAAAGATTTGTATGACTTGCCAGCTGAAGAAGCTGCTGCAATTCCACAAGTTGCTGGTAGCTTGCGTGAAGCAATCGATTGTCTGAAAGAAGACATGGATTTCTTGACTCAAGGTGATGTTTTCACTGAAGACATGATCGAAGCTTACATCGAACTAGCGATGGAAGACGTTTACCGTGTTGAACAGACTACTCACCCAGTAGAATTCGACATGTACTACTCTCTTTAAGTATTTGGCTGCTAAAGCCTAAAACTAAAGAGTGAGAAAAACCGTTACTTATCAATAAGTAGCGGTTTTTTTTTGCCTTTTATTTTTTCGTCCTTACAATGTGCTCCAAACTCAAGGAATGCTGCTTTAATTAGAAGCGCAGAGTTATGATTATTTATTATCTAAGGACAGATGATGCCCCTCAAATACATTTCGTTATGTTGTTTTCTCTACTCAATTATTATTCCCACTTGGGCAAACTCAGATTCTGATGCAGCCTCATATGCCGCGTTACAAATGCAATTATTGCTGTCTGACCAGCAAGCAGCCGAAGAAGAACCTGTCGCCACCTCCGACATAGAAGCGAATGAAATACAGGTCTGTGATGCTAAAGTAGAAAAAGTACATTCATTATTGCAGTTCATACCTTCGGCAGATCAATCTTATGGCCCTGAAGCAAAGAACGCATTAAGAGAGTTGCTACTGCTGTCGAAAAACTCTGTCTTTGATCAAAGCTGCAGTGATTGGCTATATGATATTTTGGCTCATTTTAATGCGGTGAAGTTAAAGAATGAGCGCTATAAACAGTATCTATACTCTGTGTTAGCAAATAACAATGACCAGGAGATTGGAGCACTTGCTGTTGCTGCTTTGGAATACAGTCTATTGCATGGTGCATTAACGCTTGAGGAATGGCAAAAGATAAAGGCTGCATTACGCTATACAAATCACCAAGAACTTAAGCAAGTCGTGATTTTAATGTCTCAAGCTACCTTGCGTAAGACGCAGGATGAGGTTGTATTTAGACAGCAGGCAGACGAGTTGCTGGCTCTTGCGGCTGCTGGAGAACTGGGCATGCCGCTAAAAATAAAACCAGGATATCTAATAGGGTTGCTGTTAACGAATGTGCAGAGAGATTTTCCTGATCAGTTTATGTTGAGCTACACTAAATATCACAAACGGATTGACAAGCCTGCTCGATTTGAAAAATTCATTCGAAATTATATTTCAAGCTCCCCGAGCGCAGATCGTTATCAATTATTATCACTCTATTTGAATGATATCTATAGCTCAGATGTGAAGTTAAATAGGCGAGATGCGAATAAACTATTTTCGATGCTACAAAAACTACGTCCTGAAGGCTCTCTGGAAAATTCAGGATTGATGGTCATATGGCGGGATATAGTTACCCAAAATGAGCGCATAATTTCAGATATCGTGCAGTACAGTTCTGCGAATGCTGCAGAAAAAGTGTATTGGTCTGATTTATATGCGCAAAACGAGTCTAAAGTCAGCCAGCTTCCGCTGTAATATCTGATTAGACTTGCTACTCTTAGACTAGATAAATATTTGATTTAAGAGATGTGGCCTTTGAAAACAATTAATTGGGATGCTGACGAGTTACAGCATGCGCTAAAACCATTAAATTTTCATAAGCTACCTGAGATTTCACCTGCTCAGCAGCGCTATCTTCATTATTACGGGATTGATTTTGCCAGTCAGCAAGATGGGATCAAACACAATCTAGGGTGCTTTTCGGCAGCGGGTTACGACCTAACTGCACAGATATTTTATCAAGAAGGCGCCAAAGGCACAGCGCTATTAATGCATGGGTATTATGATCATGTAGGTATTTATGGCAGCCTGATTGAATTTTGTTTACAGCAAGGTTGGAACGTATTTGCTTTTGATCTGCCGGGGCATGGTTTATCAACCGGTGATCGTGCTGCGATTAGCGATTTTTCTGAATACGATCAAGTTTTCAGTGCGGCTATTGAGCAGGTTCACACTTTTCAAAAACACACTGAAAGTGAATCTTTACCACTGCATGTCTTTGGTCAGAGTACCGGTGGCGCAATTATTATTAACCATTTATTAACTCGCAAGATTCAGCAGCAGAACTCCCCTTTCTCAAGCATTAATTTAATCGCACCCTTGGTGAGGCCTTGCAGTTGGAGCAGCGCTAAAATTCTGCACACTCTACTCAGTCCTTTTATGAAACAAATTAAGCGTAATTTCGCCATGAATTCTAATGATATTGAATTCTTACGCTTTATTGCTGAGCAGGATCCATTACAGCCACTGGCACTATCAGTACGCTGGGTAGGTGCATTAAAAAAATGGGTGCAGATGATCGAAGAATGCGAACCGTCAGATCTTGAAATTAACATTGTTCAAGGAGACCAGGATAGTACCGTTGAATGGCGTCATAATATGCCTTTATTGTTGGAAAAATTTCCACAAAGAAAACTACTCATGGTCGAAGGCTGTCGCCATCATGTCGTCAATGAGGAGCTATCTAAGCGTAAGCAGGTTTATCAATGGTTACAGCAGGTAATCGCTAACTAACTCTTGCTTTTTTTATTAACAGTTTGCAAACTAACGCGCTTAAGAATTCTTAGCACTCACGCTAAATTATAGGGATATTAAAGACTCCGCATGAAACATATTAAGATCACAATTTTCACTATTTTCTGTGTGCTAATGGTACAGCTAACAGGTTGCGCTACGTATGGCAGTGGGGTGGAAAAAGCCTTACTCTCCGCGCAACAAGGGCGCTACTTAGAAGCTGAGCAAAGCATGACGACAGCATTGGCACCGACGGGTGTTGATCGATTGCTTTATCATATGGAATTAGCGGTATTAAAACACCTGCAAGGTCAGTACCTCGAAAGTAATCAGCTATTAGAAAACGCTGAAAAAATAGCGGAAGACTTAGAAGTGACTAGCGTTAGTACTAGTCTCGCGGCTTTTATGTCTAATCCTCGAAATGGTGATTATGCCGGTGCTGATTTTGAGAAAGTATTTATTAACTACTATAAAACTTTGAACTACTTGGCATTGAGCAGCGAAGCAAGTACGAAAAATGGTCGCTTGGATGCTATAGAAAGTGCACGTATCGAATCTCGTCGTTTGGGCATCCGTTTAAATGCCTTGAATTCAGACAAAGGAACCTATGCTGAACAAAAAGATGAAGACGCCGAGATGTTCTCTCAGTTGCTCGATGTTTTTAGCAAGCTACAAGGTAACCTTATTGATCATGACAAATTGGAATATCGTGATGATGCGATGGCGCACTACTTAACCGGTATTACTTACGAAGCTAATCGTGAATACGATAATGCCCGTATTAGCTATCGTAAAGCGGCTGTATCTTATGAAGAAGGCTTCTCGGAGCAGTTCGGTTTAGGCTCAGAAATGACGAAGCAGGCTTGGTTCGATACAGTGCGAATGATGCGTAAAGCGGGTGGTTACAATAATGAATGGCCTCGTTTAGCTAAGAAGAAACTCACCAAAAGCCTAATCAAAAACCTATCAGACTTCGATGATAAATCTCAAGTTATTGTGATTGAACATGTTGGTATGATGCCACAGCGTAAAGAAATGAATGTTCAGCTCAGTACGAATCCTGCGACACAGTCTTTAGAGCTTCGTCCTTATGTGGGAAATGGTAATACTCATCTTGAAAAGCTAGCGTGGTTTTACATCGTTTATGCTGATAAAAGCCTGTTAGATCTAGTTGCCAATTATTACGACGCGACGTTTGTTGGTTTTTTATTAAACGATTTCACTAAAACGATTTCTATCGGGCCAGCATGGGATAGTGCTCAAAAACTGGGATTAATTAAGGCTATTGGCACAGGGTTACGTATTACAGTTCCTTATTATGCGCCGCCAAATCAGAAGCCTGGCTCTTCTTTTGTTTCGGTGAATGGTCAACAGCACACTTTACAGCCTGCGTCTAAACCTGCTGTGATGGGATTGAATGAGCAGCTATTGAGTGCAAATAATGATATTAAACTTGCTTTAATACGAGGGGCATTCAAAGCATTAACCGCCCAAAAAGCAGGCGAGATTGCCGGCGGGCCACTTGGTGGCTTACTCGCGAGTGTTGGCCAAATAGCGGGGCAACTGTCCGATGCGGCGGAAACTCGTAATTGGTTAATGTTGCCTTATGAAGTGCGTGTATCACGTATAGCATTGGATGCAGGTAGTTATTCAATAGCGGTTAACTCTGAAGTCGTGAAAGGTCAGCCTGCTATAAAACAAGATCAACAGATTATTTTGCAGGAAGATGAATTGCAGGTTGTAGAAGTAAGGTCGATGCCTCATTTGAATCAAGCTTCAGTAATGCCACAAGAGAATAAAACTAAAAAGTCGGTTGCTTTAATCGAACAATAATTTAACGTTAGTCAGTATATTAATAGAATTTTAAAAGGAAAATTCCATGTTAAAACCAATGAAATTGTTATTTGTTGCAGCTTTGGCTGTTTCCATAGTCGGTTGTGCAGGCAATCGAGTAAGTCGTGTCGATAGTGATCAAGAGATTGCGTTATCTGATCGCTGGAATGATAAAGACTCACAATTAGTGGCTGAAGAAATGATCACTGATATGTTGTCTTTCCCGTGGGCGCGTGACTTCGAGCTGCAAAATAATAATCGTCCTACTATAATTATTCAGCGTATTGCTAATAAGTCTCATGAGCATATCGCGATTGAAACGTTTGTAAATGATATCAAGCGTTCGATTATTCGTTCAGGGCGTGCGGATTTCGTAGCGAGCGGAGAAGAGCGTAAAGCTATTCGTGATGAGCGCCAAGACCAAGAGTTGAATGCTTCAAAAGGTAAGGAACAAGGCCAAGAGCAGGCAGCTGATTTTGCAATCTCAGGTAGCTTAAACTCTATCGTTGATCAGGTTGGCGGCGATCGTGTCACGTTTTACCAAGTTGATATGAAGTTGATCGATATGGCGAATAACCGCGAAGTTTGGAATGGCCAAAAGAAAATCAAGAAGTTACAAGAAAAGGGCGGCTTCGGTTTCTAAATGAAAACTTCACTTAAGCTTTTAACCAGTACTTTGATGGTGTGTAGCTTAGCGGCTTGTGTCGCTAATGCTCCTAAGCAAAGCTCCGATGCAAGGCGTGTAGATAATCAAGCAAGCTTTGATACGCCGGATTGGGTTAATAATCCGCCACAGCGCTCAGGTTTTGCTTATGGTGTTGGCTCGGGAGATCTATGGGGTGATAAAGCAGATGCTGCACGCCGTGCGGGTGATGCTGCTCGGGTTAATCTAGTGAGCCAATTACGCGTTATTGTTAGTGGAGATTTTTCCAGTTCAGTGCAAGAGCGTAAGGCAACCGGTAAGCAAACTGAACTTGTGCAAACTGTACAAAACACCATTCGCAGCAAGGTGCCGGCGGTTGAGCTAGATGAAGTTAAAGTGACGGAGACTTTTTTTGAGAAAAAATTCGCCTATGCACTTGCAGAACTTGATCGCGTAAAATCAGCGAGTCGATTACGTGCCCAAATTGCTGATTTGGAAGAGCAGGTCACGACGATTAATGGCAAGCCTCGATCAGGTACGAGCTTGCAGAAATTACGTGTATTATTACCGGCCTTAAAGCTCTTTGCTCAGCGAGATCGCTTAGCAGATCAGCTAGCATTGGTCGGCACTCAGCGTCAGAAACCGGCACTGAGCAATGAGCTACAACAGATACAAGACAATATTTATGCCTTGTTTAATCAGTTGCGAGTTCGTATCAGTATGACGGATGCTGGCGCGCAAGAGATTGCAGCAGGTGTGACGGAGGCTTTGACTGAACAGGGCATGCGTATTAATAATAGTGGTGACTATGACCTGATGATTCAGGTATCAGCCACGTTACGTCCCGTTGAAAAGAATGGCTCTCATTTTGTATTTGCTGATAGTCGCGTGACAATCAAGGATGCAAATGATCGTATATTGAGTACTTTTAGCAAGCAAGCTAAAGGTGCGTCGGGATACCCAGATCTTGCGAGGGCCAAAGCAGAACGAGGTGTAGCGAATGTATTGGCAGCAGAGCTTGCGGCCGCATTGGTTGATAAAATTAACTAATTAGTATTATTCATGAGTTCTAACTACTTAAAAGCGCCCCCCATCGGTTGGTGCTTTTTTTTGTTTCTGATTTATTACAATACCGCTACTATAGTGTTTCTTGCCTAAGTGATGAGAGAAGCTCTATGTCCAGCAACACAGATAATAATGACGTCTTGGAAGAGAATAAAAAGGTAGTAGAAAAATTTATCGAACTGACGTGGAATCAGGGACGCTTCAACCTTGCGCGCAGCCTTGTGCGTCGTGATTTTAAATATCACGCAAGCTTATTAAATCAAACTTTCGAATATGAAACGGCGACTCAAATCATACAGTATGTCCGTGGCTCAATGGACGATTTTGAAGTCATGATTGAAGACGTGATTGCAGAAGGCGATCGAGTCGTAACGCAGTCCTCATTCTGTGGGACCTTAGTGAAGCCACTGTTCGGCTTTAAGCCTAATCCTAACGTGGTAACTTTTGCAGCAGTGTCATTTTGGACGATTAAAAAAGGGCAGATTCAGCATTCGAATACCTTGTTGGATACCGCTGAATTGATGCGTCAAATGCATAGTGATGGAAAGCACCTAGATCTCACAGAGCTGGAGGCAAATTACTAATTGCACAAATTGTGAACTTGTCATCTTATTGATGCTTGTAAAGAGTGCGTGAATCACGATAATAGTTGTAGAGAATTAAAGTAATAACAATAAAAATAGGCTTTAGACTCAATAAACACCAAGAACCAAAACTTGGCTCATACTTTGCTGTAGACAAGTATGAGAGATGAATATGAAACCTAAACTTAATAATAATTAAAAATAACTCGGCTTACATGGGCCTAAATTACAGACGATTTGTCTATTGGGGAATAAATGAATACCAAACCTGACGCCTTAGTATTATTGGCTTGCGTGGTTGCTTTAGGTGCTTTGTTAACAGGATTTATGGCGCCGGATGCTGCCCAAATGAGCATGGTTGTTAGCGAAAACTTAATTCGTTAGTTACCTAACGATAAGCATTAAGAATCAAACACAGATAATGCCTTTAAGTTGAATGTCCCAGCTCTCCATTGGGAGAGTATCGGCTTGTTGACATCGATGTGCGAGGCCAAATAGTCGAGGTTTAACACCTGGCTGACGACAAAATTCAAAGCTACGATCATAAAATCCCCCCCCCATTCCTAAGCGATTACCTTCTGAATCGAAGGCCACTAATGGCAAGCCAACAGCGTGCAGAAATCTAGGATTAATACGCCTATTGAATCTTGGGTCGGGTTCCGCAATACCAAAGCGATTATTACGCATGCGACTATCAGGCTTGTATTCCACAAACCATAAAAACCCCTTACGAATTGGATCTAATACGGGCAAATAGACATGCTGCCCTCTTTGCCAAGCTTGCTGAATGGCGGGGTAAGTATTCACTTCGCCATCGTTGGCCAAATACAGAGCAACAGACTTTACGTATTTGAAATTTGAATGCTGGCTAAGCTTTTGTTTTAGGAGTTTAGAGGCTTGTCGTTGATCTAATTTCGAAAGATTATGTCTCGCCGCACGCATCGATGTACGTACTTGGCGTTTTCGTTGCAAGGTTGTGAGCATGGTTGCAGAAGAAATAAGTAGGAGCTCCCCATTGTGCCGCTATCAAGAATAAAGGCCTTGAACCCAAGGTTCAAGGGTGGTGGGCTAGGTACTATATTAGGTTTTCCGACGAGCGGACATACGCACAATAATACGATAACCCTCCGGAGATATAAGCATCGGCTCGAGGTCTTTATAGACTGGCTAACACCCCAGGGAGCGATTTCAGTATATCAATTTTCATCTCGAAAGAATGTTAAAAATTAATTTATTTTGTTCTATCAAGTTTATAGTTCGAGTTGCACGTCGATCAGAAGTGCTTCATCGATGCGTTTATCAATGGTCTCAATTTCTTCCGCCAGCTGAGTCTGTTTATTCTGTAGTTGTAGCAGTTGGTGAGTGATATTTAAGGCCGCGATGACTGCGATACGGTCAGTCGCTAGTGCTTTACCTGAAGTATTACTGGCGTTGCGTATTTCACGCATTTTGTCGTCGAGTAACTTGGCCGCACTGACTAGCTCATCTTGGCTATCCGCAGGGCAATTAACCCGAAACTCGCGCTCTAAAATAGAAACCGTTAGGGTATTGGTTGTATTAGCCACTGTTACGCTCCAGAAGTTGTAAGCGCTCAATCATCTCATTTACTTTACGACGAGCAATGTCATTTTGCTGCATCAACTTACCACGTTCGGCTTGCCAGCGTGCTTCTGATACCTGCATTGCAGACGTTTGCTGTCGCAATTCGGTATTTACTGAAATAAGCTTATCAATTTTTCGTTGTAAGCTAGTTAGATCGATTTCTGTCATTTGTCGTATCTTTATATAACCTGTCGCAAGAGAGTAAAGCAGCCGAGGCATTAGAAGGGATTAATGCACTCATCATTCATGCTAAACTCTGCAAAATACTATTATTTGTAAATAAGATACCTCATGCAGAAGAATATATCGATTCCCTTTCATCAATTTGCCAACGCCATGCTTACGATTGGTGCTTTAGGCTCCCCTTCAGGCCTTCATGGTTGGTTAACAGGCTATTTGTGCACCGGCGCACGATTAAGTGATGCTGAATGGCAAGTGGAAGCTGAAAACTATTTAGAAACGCCAGAAGCCCCGCCGAAGCCAATACAAAGTCTAATGACCGTATTTTATGGCTGGGTATTGCAAGGGCTAGAAAACGAAAGCATGAACTTCACTTTGTTTTTACCCGAAAGTGATGATTGTGAGTTGAGTCAGCAAGTTGATGCAATGGCACAATGGAGCAAAGGGTTTTTAGATGGCTTTGGTGCTGCCGGAAAATTCAGCGGTAAGCTGGATGATGAAACGAAGGAAGTTCTACAGCATTTTGATGCGTTTAGCCGAGTAGAGCTGACGGCAGAAGACAGTCCAGAAGATAGTGAAGACTTGCTACACGAATTAGTTGAGCATGCCCGTGTTGCCGCTTTAACCGTATTCCTGGCCTGTAATGAGCCTGATACAGCTGAGCAGAAAATCATTGATGAAGAAAATAACCCGAATCAATTGCACTAGGAATTAAAGCCGCAAGCATTGATAGCAGTCAGAAATAAATAGCCGCTAAGGAAATTTGATGAAACTTGAGCAAGCAGAATACAGTCAGCGTCGCACGCAGCTAATGGCACAAATGGAGGCGAATAGTATTGCCATTGTTCCGACCGCAGTTGAGACTGTGCGAAATCGCGATGTTGAGCATCCGTTTCGCCAAGATAGCGATTTTTATTATCTATCGGGTTTTGCTGAAGCCAATGCTTGCTTGGTTTTAATTCCTGGGCGTGAGCAAGGGGAATACATTTTATTTTGTGAAGATAAAGACCCTGCTCTCGAAATTTGGACAGGACGTCGTGTTGGCCCAACAGGGGCAGCAATCGAGTTTTTTGCTGATGAGGCCTATCCGATTGAAGCGCTTGATTCTATATTGCCCAGCTTGATCGAAGGCAAAGATAGAATTTATACTGAAATGGGCGCTAATAGTAAGTTTGATAGTCAGCTGGCTCACTGGATCAATAAAGTTAAAGCGATGGTTCGCAAAGGCGCACAGGTGCCGCATGAGTATTCGGCACTTGATCATTTATTGCATGAAATGCGTTTAATCAAATCCCCAGCGGAAATTGAAATGATGCAAAAGGCGGCGGACATCTCTGCTGCTGCACATTGCCGCGCAATGAAAACTGCTAAGCCAGGTTGCCTTGAATATCAGTTAGAAGCAGAAATACTGCATGAGTTCACTCGCGAAGGCAGCCGCTGGCCAGCCTACCCTTCGATTGTTGGTGGTGGTGAAAATGCCTGCATTTTGCATTACACCAATAATGATATGGCGATTGAAGACGGTGGTTTGGTTCTAATTGATGCCGGTTGTGAATTGGATTATTACGCTGCCGATATCACACGCACATTCCCAGTGAATGGCAAGTTCAGTCCAGAACAAAAATCTTTATATGAGCTGGTATTAAAAGCACAGCTCGCTGCGATTGAGCAAGTAAAGCCAGGTAATAGTTGGAATGCCGCTCACGAAGTAGCCGTTGAAGTATTAGTAACAGGTCTAGTTGAACTGGGTTTGTTAAGTGGCGAAGTTGAAACGTTAATAGAAGACGAAAGCTATAAAGTATTTTACATGCACCGTACTGGTCATTGGTTGGGCATGGATGTGCATGATGTCGGTGAATACCGAATCAAGAAAGAATGGCGCCCACTGCAACCAGGAATGACATTGACCGTAGAGCCAGGTTTATACATCGCCCCAGATTGTGAAGAGGTTGATGTTCGCTGGCGTGGAATTGGAATTCGCATCGAAGATGATGTCGTAGTAACCGAAGACGGTTGTCATGTACTCAGTCATAAAGTTCCAAAAACAGTGGCTGACATTGAAGCCTTGATGAGCAACTAATTATGGCCAGTCGTATGACCGTTTCTGAATCAGCATCTTTTGATGTGATTATTATTGGTGCGGGTATGGCAGGATTGAGTCTTGTTCATTTACTCGCAGCCAATATAGAGCAAGGTTTAAAAGTCGCGATTGTAGAGCGCTTTGAATTGCCAAGTATTTCTTCACAAGCCGCGGATCAGCCGCCGAGTTTTGATGGCCGAGCGACAGCATTATCGTATGGTACTCAGCAGATATTCAATCAGCTTGGCATTTGGCCAAAAATTGAAGCGGCGGCCTGCACGATAAAAAAAATTCAAGTATCTGATCAAGGCCGCTTTGGTCAAACACATATCAAGAACACTGACGCGAACGTAGACGCCTTGGGTTACATCATCCGTAATCGTGCACTTGGCCAAGGGCTAGTGGCGGGCTTACCTTCAGAAATTACTGTATTGGCTCCTCAGTCAGTCGCGACAGTCGAAATAACCGAAGATCAAAAAGCCAGTTTGACGCTAGCGACGGGGGAGGTCTTAAAGGCTGAGCTAATCGTCATGGCTGATGGTGGTCGTTCAGATCTTGCTAAGCAGTTAGGCATTCAGCAAAAAAGCCAAAGTTATAATACTCATGCTTTAGTCACCTCTGTACGTATTGATCGAGGACATGAGCATTGTGCCTATGAAAGATTTACTGAGGCTGGGCCGATAGCGCTATTGCCATTAGCTGATGATGAGTTCGCAGTGGTATGGACCTTAGCCAACGATTTGATCGAAGAGTATTTAGCCGCAGATGAAGACACGCTAATTGATCGTTTACAGCAAGCCTTTGGCTACCGTGCTGGTCGCATTATTGCTATGGGAGAGCGAGCAAGTTACCCGTTAGCCCTTGTGAAAGCACAAGAACAAATACGCCCACATGTAGTATTACTCGGCAATGCAGCACACAGCTTACACCCGGTTGCGGGCCAAGGATTTAACCTAGCGTTACGCGACGCTGCGGCTTTGGCAGAGCAGATTAATCTTGCTTACGCGAAAGGCGGCTCTCTTGGTCAATGGTCTGTTGTGCAGAGTTATTACCAGCAGCAGCAATTAGATCAGCGTAATACGGTGATGGGCAGTGATGTTTTGCCGCGCTTATTCGGTCAGAAAAATACGGCCTTACGATTAAGCCGAGATGCGGGCTTGATCGGCTTAACGCTATCGCCAACCGCACGAAAGTTATTTGCCCGCCAAGCGATGGGATTAGGTCAGCCTAGTAGTCAGATATTGGTTCGAGCGAATAAAGAAGAAAATAAAGAAGAACATAAAGAAGAACATAAAGAAGGGCAGGTATTATGACCCATCAAATGGAAGAATATCAGGTCATCATTGTGGGCGGAGGCATGGTCGGCAGTGCTTTAGCTGCAGGTCTTGCCAATAGCGATATTTCAGTCGCATTGATCGAACCTAATAGCGCTCAACGACCACCAATCGGTTCCCTTAATTGCAGCGATTTTGATACTCGAGTCAGTGCGATTACAGCTCAAAGTGAAACCTTGTTAAAGAAATTAGGAGTTTGGGCATTAATTCCTGAAAACCGAAAATCGCCGTATCAGGGCATGACGGTTTGGGATGGAGAAGGGACGGGAGAGGTTAATTTCAGTGCTAATGAACTTCATGTACCTTGCTTAGGCACCATTGTTGAAAACCGTGAAATTGTCTGGGCTTTGCAGCAGGTCGTTGAGCAAGCCAGCAATATTGATATCATCCGCGATACTGTTACCCATATCGATAATCAAGATGAGCAAGGTTTAACCCCGGTATTTCTATCTTCAAAGAGCTGTCTCAAAACATCGCTTTTAGTCGGTGCTGATGGTGCGCTATCTCGAATAAAACAGTGGGGAGAATTTGCTAATCGCGAGTGGGATTATCAACATCAAGCGTTAGTTGCGACGATTGAGCTCGAGCAATCACATCAAATGACCGCATGGCAGAGGTTCCGTCAAGAGGGGCCTCTGGCATTATTACCTCTGGCAGCCGATAACGATAAAACATGTTCTATCGTATGGTCGACCAATGAAGAAGAATGCCAACAGTTATTAAGTTTGAGTGATGATGAGTTTTGTCAGCAGCTTGGTATGGCCTTTGAAAATCGATTAGGTCAAATTTTGAGTGTTGGACCGCGCACGGCTTTTCCATTACGCCAGCGACATGCTCAAAATTACGTCGTACCTGGAATTGCTTTGGTAGGGGATGCGGCTCATACGATCCACCCACTTGCGGGCCAAGGTGTGAATCTTGGCTTTAAAGATGTCGCGGCTCTGAGTGATGAACTATTGAGAGCTAATAAACTAGGATTAGGCCTTGGCGAGTTAACGACTTTGCAGCGCTATGAACGTCGTCGTCAAGGGGATAACCTATTGATGATGAGTGCAATGGAAGGGTTTAAGCGCTTGTTTGCAGCCGAACAACCAATAGTGCGATTATTACGTAATCAAGGCATGCGTTTATTTAACCGTGCTGCGGCGGTAAAGCAGCACGTAGTGATGCAGGCGATGGGTTTGAAATAAGTGTTACGAATTAGAAGGCGTAATTTTTAACACTGATCCCCATTTCATCTAAATTGGCTTCAAGTTGCTCCAAATCATACTCGCCTAATCCTAGGTGAGTTAACACTTCTTTGCCGATTAACTCCCATTCAAAATCAACCACTTGATTGCCTAAAATCTTATAGCTTCCGCAGACATGCTCAGCGACTTTTAAAATTGCGAGTAGGGTTTTGGCATCCGGTTCAGTTTGCTGCTTCCCCAAAAATAGCCGTTCGCAATTATGATGCTCTGCAATGGCGTCACATAAAACTTTAGGTAAGTTCCAAGACTTGGCGATGTAATAGCCGACAACGGCATGATTAGTTTTGAGTACGTCATTTTCAATATCAATTATGCGGTCGCTATTATTACCATATGATTGTTCTAAGACCTCTAAATAATTGTCAAATCGACTCATTAATAGGGGTACTCCCGCATTATGGAATAGGCCTAATAGGTAAGCTAGGTCTGGTTTTTGAAAACCCACCATTTTGGCCACGTTGGTGGCTATCATCGCAATATCGTTAGCGGTATCCCAAAAGCGATTCATGTGCGTGATGGTTTCGTCGCTCATTTCACTCTTAATAGAAACACCATTAATGATATTAATAACACTGTCTAAACCAATAAGTGATACGGCTTGATCTACCGAAGTAATTTTATTACTCAAACCATAAAAAGAAGAATTAACAACTTTTAATATGGTGCCCGCTAACCCAACATCGCGGCTAATTAACTTCGCAATTTGCTTAAGATCTGGATCCGGCATAATTTGCTCGATCTGAAGATCGACCAATATCTGGGGTTGCGGTGGGATTTTAATACCAAGAAGAACATTCGCAATCTGTTCCTGGGTTAATGCTTCAGCCATGATTCAACGATTCCTACAAATGTTAATAACGACTAAAGTGAGTCAATAATTTCAGTTTAGTCGATAAATAACAAAATAGGGTTAATTAAGAGAGGGTAATTTTACCATTAAGGCATTTGCGCCATGACGCAAAACAGCCAATAGCTGAATGGTATCTTGCTTGCATTGGTCTATCGATTTATCGTCTGCTGACATTGTTCTTAAACAGGTTTTTAATTGCTTGAAGGCCTTAGTGAATTCAGTCGCAACCTGGTTATCTGTTTGCTGTAATAAAAATAATAAACTCGCTTCTTGTTGGTCTTCCTCTACTGGCATGAACCAGCGCTCAAGGCCGATTAACAGTTCAGAGATATCATCGATACTGGTTTTGCTAAATTCTGAACTGATCAATTGAAAGCGCTTATGCAATATTTCTTGGCTGATTAATCCCTGAGCAGCGATAAGTGCAGAGCGTAAAATATTTTCAGAATCACTTTGTTGTAATAATTGAGCATAATAACCACCGCTAGGCTCCCAGCGGCGCTGAATTCGGTGTAAGTCCTTTTGCAATAGCTCGATTAAAAGCTGTGTGTATTGACGTCGGCGGTTGTGATTTTGAAGTTTAATCTCCGGTGCATCAGCTGGAAGTAAAGTATTGCCATTAGAAGAGCCTTCCAGCGATTCCTTAGAAGAGTCATCGTGAGACTGAGCGGTAACTACCGCATCATTAATTGGGATTGGGGCAGTATTCTCTTGCGGAAAGAAATCCCGAGCAGATCGCTTTCCATTGTTTCCCCACAGCATAAATTCTAATGCGTGATAGCCAAGACTGGCATTCGTTGGATCGGTAAAGCCATGTTGGGAGCGGATACTGTCTTCATCAATTTCTAATGTGAGATCATTGACGATGCCGCTAAAAGGATAACCTTGGATATAATCAATATAGCCCCCTTCAATTGGCCAGCTATCTAGTTGGGCCAATAAGTGGCGATAGCCGATGCGCTGGCTCTGCCAATCAGGTGGGTCTTGAATCGGAAGGTAAGAAAAAATCAAACTGCGTAAAAAGCTATTATAGGCTAAACGCCAGGCTTGCTGGATTTCAGCTTGGCTCATCGGATTCGGGTGATACATGAACGATGCAAGATTGCTGTCGAGAGTCTGAGCGGTTTGGCTAGCATCCGATAAGCTGGTGTAAGCAACAATCCCGACTTGGGCGGAAAATGCACTACTATCTATCTGTACTTTGTTTAGTTCTTCTTCAGTAGGTGTTTCATTCTTTGGGCTGCAGGCCGCCAGAAAAATAAGACTGAATATTAAGATTAAGCGAATCACTGGCTACTCCTTTAGTGTTTTTATAATACGGACGAACAATTAAGCATTCCGTAGGCTGATGATTGGCCAGCCATTACGAATAGCAGTGTCAGTTAAAATTTCATCGGCGTCTACCGCTATCGGGTTGTCGACAATGTTTAACAAAGGGAGGTCATTGTGGGAGTCGCTATAAAAGAAGGCGCCGGCTAGATCAATCTGTTTTTCTGCTAACCACATCTCAAGTCGTGTGACCTTCCCTTGTTGAAAACTTGGGGTGCCTGTTATTCCGCCGGTGTATTGACCATTGATGAATTCTGGTTCAGGCGCAATTAATTCTTCGAAGCCAAGAAGGGTTGCGATAGGGCGAGTCACAAATGCATTGGTTGCCGTAATAATTAATAAATCATCACCTGCTTGCTGGTGCTTGTCGATTAGTGCGTGAGCCTTATCTGTTATTAACGGCTTAATTCGTTGTTCAATAAAAGTCTCACGCAACGTGAGCATCTTCTCTAAAGGTTGCTCAGTCAGAGGTTTAAGTGCAAATGCTAGATATTCTTCAATATCTAAACAACCGGCCTTATATTGCTCGTAGAAATAATCATTTTGTCTTTGATGATGTTCTGGTTCAACAACTTTACTATCAACTAAGAATTGGCCCCATGCATGGTCACTATCACCGGATAAAAGAGTATGGTCTAGATCAAAAATCGCCAAAGCCACGGTAAAACCCTCAAAGTTAAATTCAGTGGCTATTCTAATAGCAAGAACCTCAGGTGTCGTTAAATTATTGTGCTGAAGCTAGGATAGGGACAGTAACGGTTGAGAACTAACCAGAGGCGGCTTAAATAGGCAGGTTATTCAGGTATTACTTGACCTTTGGCCCAAAATACGCAAATTTGGGGCATTAGATTTTATCAGGATTACATTGTGATTGATGAGGACGGCTACCGTCCCAATGTAGGTATCATCCTTTGTAATAAACAGGGTGATGTTCTTTGGGCGCGGAGAATTGGTCAGGATGCCTGGCAGTTTCCACAAGGGGGAATAAAAGATGATGAATCCCCGGAAGATGCCCTTTATCGCGAACTTGCAGAAGAAGTTGGCTTAGAGCGGCATGATGTTGAAGTGCTAGGCAGTACTCGGGGCTGGTTACGTTATCGTTTGCCACGGCGAATGATTCGTTATAACAGTAAACCTGTGTGCGTTGGCCAAAAACAAAAATGGTATTTATTACAGCTGATCAGTGATGATGAGCAAATTAATGTAGACACTACCGATAAACCAGAATTTGATGGTTGGTGTTGGTCGAGCTATTGGTTCCCTTTAGGGCAAGTCGTATCTTTTAAACGTGATGTTTATCGACGAGCATTAAAAGAGCTTTCGCCGAAAATTATTCGGCTTCAAAAACAAGCAGAGTAATAACGTAACATCATAAAAACGAAAACTTAACAGTGGTAATATAAGAAATGTTGGATACGCTCAGAAGCATTGTGCAGGAGGTTAGCGCAGCGACAGACTTAAGTGATGCACTTAAGGTTGTAGTGACGCGTATCCGTAATGCAATGCGCACTGAAGTAAGCTCCGTCTACTTATATGACCCCGAAGCCAAGCGCTATTCCTTAATGGCGACGAAAGGCCTTAATCAAAATGCAGTAGGCAATGTTAGTTTAAGTTCTTCTCAAGGTCTTGTTGGCTTAGTGGGCTCCCGTGAGGAATTGATTAATACAGAAGATGCTCCAGGTCACCCTCGCTACTTTTATCTTTCGGAAACGGGAGAAGAGAAATATCACGCTTTCTTAGGCGTTCCTATTATTCATCATCGACGCTTGATGGGCGTTCTGGTTGTTCAGCAACAAGAGCGGCGTAAGTTTGATGAAAGCGAAGAAGCATTTCTCGTGACTATGTCGGCCCAATTGGCCGGAGTAATTGCTCATGCAGAAGCAACAGGTAGCATTGCTGCAGCCGCTAAAGCAACTTCTTCGGCAAAAGAAGCTCGTTTTTCTGGTGTACCGGGTGCTCCTGGAGTAGCTATTGGTAAAGCCGTTGTTATTTATCCTGCGGCTGATCTTGCCAGTGTTCCCGATAAAAAATCAGAAGATATTGAAGTAGAAATAGAGCGCTTTGAAACGGCTCTGATTGCTGTACGCCGAGATATTCGGAGTGTAGGACAAAAACTTTCAAACGAATTAAGACCTGAAGAAATGGCCTTGTTCGATGTGTATTTGAATATGTTGGATGACAAAGCCTTAGGGGCGGAAGTTATCACTATTATTCGCCAGGGTGATTGGGCCCCTGGCGCATTGCGCAAAGTCGTTCAGCAGTATGTGGGCCACTTTGATAAAATGGATGATGCCTATCTTCGTGAGCGAGCGAGTGATATTCGCGATCTAGGAACTCGTATCTTAGCGTATCTTCAGAAGAGCGAAGGTTTAGGGCAGGTTGCTGAGTATCATGAAGATACCATTCTGGTTAGTGAAGAGCTTACTCCTGCGATGCTGGGTGAGATTCCAACGAAAAACCTTCGCGGCTTAGTCTCAGTTCAAGGATCTTCCAACTCTCATGTAGCGATTCTTGCTCGTGCGATGGGAATTCCAACCATAATGGGGGTGGTTGATGTGCCTTATGCCCAGCTGGATGGATTAGAGCTGGTGGTCGATGGTTATCGTGGACGAATATACTCACAACCATCAGATCAACTGCGAGAGCAGTATCAAAGAATTTATCTTGAAGAGCAGGCGCTTAATAAAGATTTAGAATGCTTACGTGACGAGCCGGCAATTACCAAAGATGACTATCGTATGCCTTTATGGGTAAATACCGGGTTGATTACGGATGCGTTACGTAGCCGTGATCGCGGTGCTGAAGGCGTGGGTTTGTACCGTACCGAAGTCCCTTTCATGATGAAAGATCGCTTTCCTAGTGAAAAAGAACAAACCGAAATTTACCGTCAGCAGCTAGAAGCGTTTGCCCCTAATCCTGTGACGATGCGCACTTTGGATATTGGCGGTGATAAATCTTTACCGTATTTCCCCATCAAAGAAGACAACCCTTTCTTAGGCTGGCGTGGAATTCGAGTTACATTGGATCATCCAGAGCTGTTTCTATTGCAAGTGAAGTCCATGCTGAAAGCGAGCGTTGGCTTAAATAATTTACGCATTATGCTGCCGATGATTAGCAGCGTTGGCGAAGTCGATGAAGCTTTGCACTTAATATATCGTGCTCATGCAGAAACCGAAGAAGAGGGCTTTAAGGTCGACATGCCTCAAGTAGGCGTCATGATCGAGGTACCTGCAGCCGTTTATCAAATCAGCGATCTTGGACAGCGAGTTGATTTTCTTTCGGTGGGCAGTAATGATCTTACTCAGTATTTATTAGCTGTAGATCGTAATAACCCACGGGTTGCTGACCTTTATCACTCATTCCATCCTGCGGTATTAACGGCACTGTATAAAATTGCACAAGATGCCAAAGCGATTAATAAACCGGTAAGTATTTGTGGGGAGCTGGCGGGTAATCCTGCTGGCGCAGTTATTCTGATGGCGATGGGCTATGAAATGCTATCGATGAATGCCTCAAATCTACCTAAAGTGAAGTCGGTGATTCGTGGTGTAACCCTAGAATGGGCACAAGAATTATTAGCCGAAATTATGCAGTTAGAGAATGCTCAAGTGATCGCAGCGACGGTTGAATTGGCCTTAGAAAAAGTTGGTCTAGGTCGCATGATTGGACCAGGACGCAATTAGTTTTAAATCTTCTAGGTACGAGGTTGTTGCCAAAAGAATGAGTGGGGTTAAGAACCCCATTGGCGCACACGGCCAACATCTAAATGAATAAAACCACTTTTCGGATAATAGCCAACACCGCCACTTTTTAGTGCTAAAGCGGCCTTTCTTACTTGCCCCAAGTTAACGCCCGGAATACGGATATCAATCGCTTTGCCTTGCATATGCAAGCTGCGCTTTGCGACACCGTGGCCCATCGCACGTAACTTCTCATTGGTTTTAGGCGAGCGGTATCCTGATATAATTTCAATCGCTTGATTTGGTTTAAATAGCTGCTGCAATGTATGAATATCGTCGAGCAGGGTACGGCTAATCAGTGTGGATTCGCCACTGCGATGATCACGCAGTAAATGATCTAATTGATCCAGACCTTGTTGATCGTACTGGCCTGACTGTTGAAAGGTTGTTTTAACAAACTCACCAGTATGAATATTATATAAGTGAAGTTCTTTTTCGGTATCGATAGCGGGTGATAAATTAGCGAAAGCTGATGGCGCTAGGGCACTGCCTGTTATGGCGGCTGCGCTGCGCAAGAAAATACGTCTATTCATACAAACTAAGCCCAATTATTATTTGAAACCATGTGGGTTTTTAATTATTTAATAAGACGGCAGTATGCCCAAAATTTAAAAAATTAGAATGGATGGTTTTAAATAACGTTCAGAACGACAGTTAAGGCATGTTATTAATTGTATCGCTGGCGATCTTGGAATGTATACAGGTCAAGTGGCCGTTCTATACATTCAAGTCTAAAGGCTAATAGCTGCTTGTTGATTTCGGGCTAGACTGCCGATTAAGTCACGCTGATATATATCATCACGGATTTGCAGAATGCCTTTATCATCGACCCAAGTCGTCCAGTACATTAGATACACAGGAACAGGTTTTTGCAGACGAATATGAGTGGTGCGGTTTTGAGAAATCGCAGAATCAATATTGCTACGATTCCAGCCTTGCTGACCGGCAATCAGTTTCTCTGCCAGTAATCTTGGTTGCTCTACGCGAATGCAGCCAGAGCTTAGCGCCCGCATCTCGCGAGAAAATAATTCGGGATGATTGGTATCATGTAGGTAGATGGATTTATCATTGGGCAATACAAATTTTACATCGCCTAGCGCATTACCATTCCCTGCTTTCTGGACCAAGCGATATGGGAAGTAGCGAGGGCTCATTTTTTTCCAATTGATATCTTTTGCTGAAGCATACTGATCAATGCCTTTAACGCTGGCGACAAGACTGAAGCCTTTGCGGTCTAGGTATTTAGGGTCGCGCTTAATTTGCGGTAAAATATCGCCAATAGCGATGCGACGCGGCACAGACCAAGTCGGTGCTAATACGACGGTGCTGACCATTTGAGATAAAACAGGAGTACGACGTAGAGGTCGACCTGTGATGACCTTCATATCTAAACTGGTTTTTTCACCTTCCTTAAGCTGTAATCGAAAGTCGGCCATATTAACCATGATATGACGATTACCTAAGTTTGTGGGTAGGTGTCTCCAGCGCTTCATATTTAGGGCAATTTTCTGCGCCATGTGATACGGCGGAATATTTAATGCGGCTAACGTTCTATCATCTATCTTACCCGTTACCGGTAGCTGAAAACGCTTCTGATAATTCTTTATCCCTTCAACCAAGGACTTATCGAATTTAAAACTGGCTTGCTTTAAATTAAAATCATCACTTGGTCGCGGAGATTCTAGCAATAAAACTTCATCGTTAAATAACCACGCGAAAGCGCCGGGAGATAAGTCACCATATTGGGTTAATAACCAGCGAATATGGGGTACTAAGCGATGACGCTGATTATCTTCTATACGAAACTCAGGTGGTAAAGCATACCATTTGCCTTGGTTAACAATTTTTTGATAATGAATAAGCTGTTTACGCAGGGCCTGATACCCTGTGTGTGTCGGGGTAAGCTGGTTAATCAGCTCTTTTAACTTGTTTTCGCTTAAGCTCTGCTTGAGTAACTCGACGATTTCTTCAGAGCTCACGCCTGCGCTATTATTACTTCTGGCAGACACCTTGCGATAGGTCGGATGGTCAGATTCGCCCATGTCAGGCAACAACTCTTGATTCAAAGCTTGCTGAGCGTAGGTAATGAAAGCATCTGTCAGTAATACATCCACAGCAGTAGCCTGTTTAGGACGATTAGACAGGTCACGAATTTCACGTAATACAGCTTGTAAAGAATAGCCATACTCACGCCAATGATCGGCAGACGTTTCACGTAATACTTGGACTAGAGACTCGCCGGCTTCGGTAAGTTCGTAACTGTCCATCCAAATAGGTTGATAGTCACGGCGAAGATAAAAAGGTTCGATGTCGCGCACGTGCTTTAAGCGGACTTCCCCTGCGACTTGGCGAGCAGAATCAATCAGCCAGTATTCCATATACTTTTGAGCGACCTTAGGAGGCATATAAGGCTTGGTATTCATGGTGGCGAATAAGGCTGAAAACAATAAAAGCGCACAGAAGCCTGCGATTGCAGTGGGATGCAATAAGCGTTTATTAGAAGTGCTAGGTGATGCGTTTAATATTTGACTCATAACATTCAGTATGGACGCAATACTGAGAAGGGGTGGTCAAATTGAGCATAAGTTATGGGAGACTTTTGTTACTTAATGCAATTATTTTTAACTATATCATCAAGCGCCAAAAATCGGTTGTTGGGCCCAGTGCCTAAGTGTAAGGATGAGGGGAAGTGCCAAGTAACCGTTGCTTATAAATTAATCAGTATTTAATTGTATGCTGCTGGTATGAGTCTTCTTTGCCATTTTCAAGCCAGCTAACTTCTTCAATCTCAATGCCATGTTTACTCATCGTTAATCCTGTACTGCAGCGAGTACCATAGTTAGGCGTTATGATTTTTTGGCTCGACAGTAGTCGCTCCATCTCTAGGCTAATACCGGTATCAGGTAATGAAGCATCGTCTGCGATAATATTGGATGTTAATAAGCGGGATAGGGAAGCTTGATTCTCTGCTTGATTTTCTAGCCAGCCCGCTAGAGTTTGCTTAGCACTTTCAACTTTGGGCCAAGGCGTATCGAGCAGTCCATTACTTAACCCATAGAGACCCGGTGTCAATATGCGAGCAGATTCCCCTGATTTATTTGAGAAATAAGCTAGCTGTTGGTGATCCGCAACGAGTAAATTATATCCAGCATAAAGATCGGATTTGTTTTCTAATGCTTGCAGATATTCTAAGGGGGAGACATTTGAAGTGAGAAAGTCGAGTACCAAGTTACCTCGAGAGATAGGGTTTTTAGGTGGCTCAGAGCGCATGTCCCTATGATTCGTCAGCGCAGCAAAACGGCCGTTTTTATTAATGCCTAACCAACTACCACCTTGGCTTAAGTCTTTTCCTGCATAGACCCCCTCTGCATCTTCCCATGCTTGTAATGGACGAGCGGGACGATGCAGGAACTCATCACGATTAGCGCTGAGAATCAGTTTGTTATCAGCATCAGGTTGCCATTGAAACGTAATTAAACACATACCAGTTCACTCATTTTTTCTTATCTTTTGATCGCATTAATCAATTAAGATTTTTAAATATTAACAGCAGTTTATCGCAGCTTCGGCCATAATGTCGGCGTTTTGTCGTAACAATTTAAGGTCTGGAACTCGATGACATTTTTAGTGTATCTCTTAGTTGGATCCGCCGCGGGGTTATTAGCGGGTCTATTTGGCATTGGTGGTGGACTCATCATCGTCCCTGTCTTGGTCGTCACCTTTGGCTTAATGGGAATTAGTGAGACGGTTTTAACCCATATGGCATTGGCGACGTCGTTAACCACCATAATTTTCACGTCTCTTAGTTCGGTAAAAGAACATCATAATCATGGTGCCGTTGATTGGATGCTTGTTCGCTGGATAGGTTCCGGCATTATTATCGGTACGGCATTGGGAGTTTTCTTATTAGCCGATGTGGCAGGCGATACTTTGCAACTGGCGATTGGTGTTTTTGCTTTGCTGATGGCCGCGAAGATGGCATTCAATATAAACCCAGAAGCGAATCGTCAGGTTCCTAGAACGCCTGGCTTAATTGCCTCAGGCAGTATTATTGGTTTTGGCTCAGCCTGGTTTGGTATTGGTGGTGGATCATTTACAGTGCCCTTTTTAACCTGGGTCAATGTCCCTATGAAACGAGCGGTGGCGACTGCTGCTGCGTGTGGACTGCCAATCGCATTAACGGGGGCTGTGAGTAATATTGCCACCGGTTGGGGGCATGTTGATCTGCCTGAATGGACAACGGGTTTTGTTTATTGGCCTGCGGTGTTAGGTATTGCTTTAACGAGTGTGCCGTGTGCAAAAATTGGGGCCAAGCTTGCGCATAAATTAGACGCCAAATTGCTTAAACGCGGTTTTGCATTATTGCTCTTAATCGTCGGATTAAAATTCCTACTTTCATAGCACTTTTTGTATTAAATAGTGTCGATAAATAATGGAATGAACAGTAGCGCGCATTCGAGTACAATCGGAGCGCTAAAAATAAGGAAGCTATAGATGTTAACGTATCCAGATATTGATCCTATCGCCCTATCCATTGGGCCGATTGCAGGGTTTGGACCTTTACAGATTCATTGGTATGGATTGATGTACCTCGTAGGTTTTGCGGCCGCGATGTTACTCGCCAATTACCGTGCTAAACAGCCGGGCTCAAATTGGAATAAAGATCAGGTCAGTGATTTGATTTTCTACGGCGCGATGGGCGTCATTCTAGGTGGCCGAGCAGGCTATGTTTTATTTTATAACTTTGGACAGTTCCTTGATAATCCAGTTTGGTTGTTCCAAATCTGGACAGGTGGTATGTCGTTCCATGGTGGGCTATTAGGCGTTCTGGTTGCCCTTTGGCTATTTGGTCGTAAGTATAAGAAAGGCTTTTTTGAAGTTGCAGATTTTGCAGCGCCACTTGTCCCTATCGGTTTGATGACAGGACGTTTTGGTAATTTCATTGGTGGCGAACTCTGGGGGCGCGTAACAGAGGGGCCGTGGGGAATGGTTTTCCCTGGAGGTGGTCCAGATCCACGTCATCCATCACAGCTATATCAAGCCGCACTTGAAGGTTTGGCTTTGTTCTTAATCGTATGGTGGTTCTCTAGTCGACCGAGGCCACAAAAAGCCGTTGGTGCCGTATTTATGATTGGTTATGGTTGTTTCCGTTTTATCGTGGAATTTGTGCGTCAGCCAGATTCACACATCGGTTTTGATTTATTTGGTTGGATGAGTCGAGGTCAGTTGTTATCTGTGCCCATGGTATTATTCGGCATCGCTTTGTTGTGGTGGTCTTACAAGCAGCAGGATCAAGCAGCGGCAATCGTTGACAATACATCAAGCAAAGTTTCTAAAAAAACATCTAAGAAGCACGCTAAGTCATAATTTTTTGAGGGTATTTGAATGAAGCAGTATTTAGATTTATGTCAGCGTATTGTTGATGACGGTGAGTGGGTTGAAAATAAGCGCACGGGCATTCGCTGCTTAACCGTGATTAACGCTGATTTAGAATACGATGTTGCTAATAATCAGTTCCCTATGATCACCACGCGTAAAAGTTTTTATAAGTCTGCTATTGCAGAGTTGCTAGGGTATTTACGTGGTTACGATAATGCCGCTCAATTTCGTGAGATCGGCTGTAATACTTGGAATGCCAATGCTAATGAAAATCAAGCTTGGCTGAGTAACCCTAACCGTAAAGGTGAAGACGATATGGGTCGTGTTTACGGTGTGCAAGCGCGTTCTTGGATGCGTCCAGACGGTTCTCAGTTAGATCAGTTAAAGAAGGTGATTGATAACCTTTCTAACGGCATTGATGATCGTAGTGAAATCGTCACCTTCTATAACCCTGGCGAATTTGAAATGGGCTGCTTACGTCCGTGTATGCATACTCATACTTTCTCACTGCTTGGTGATACCTTGTATCTCACCAGCTATCAACGTTCTTGTGATGTACCGTTAGGACTGAATTTTAATCAAGTTCAAGTCTATGTATTCTTAGCGCTGGTGGCGCAAATTACGGGCCATAAGGCGGGTAAGGCATACCACAAGATCGTTAATGCTCATATTTATGAAAACCAGCTTGAGCTGATGAAAGACGTACAGCTTAAGCGCAGTCCTTTCCCATCTCCGCAGTTGACTATTAATCCAAAGATTAAGTCATTAGCAGATATCGAAGACTGGGTAAGCAGTGATGATTTTGTTGTTGAAGGCTACCAATGCCACGACCCTATCAAATACCCTTTTGCGGTTTAATGTTACAAGATGAAATGATTAGTTCATTAATGTCATTTAGGTCTGCGGCCACCATTGTTTAGTAGTGGAGTACTGGACGATGTTTTATGTTTAGAATTTGATTGGTTGACCTTCTTTGATGTCATGAAAGACAAGCCTGGGTTTTTAATGGCTTATAATTCGCTGCTAGAAAATCTCTTTATTAAAAAAGAAGAAAGAGAATATGCCTTTGTTCAACAAACGGCAGAGCAGCGATATCTGATTTTCTTAGCAAAAAAATGTCAGTTACGAGATAAATTGCCGCTCAAAATGATCACTTCGCATATTGGTATTACACCCATAGCCCTTAGTCGAATCCGCAAGAAACTAAAATGAATATATCGTTCTATATTGTTTAATGTTTGATAAATTTATTGCTACGCTCATGACCCTTTTGATGTATTTTTCCGCCGCGAATAACAAGTAGCATAAACAACATTAACCAGGCTAGAGATAAACCGCCGCCACCGCCACTGGATATCGTTTCATTACCTGTGGTAGCGGGTTCAGGCGTATTTGAATTATCATTATTTTCATCAAGCACGGGATCATCAATAACGGGATCATCAATAACGGGATCATCAATAACGGGATCATCAATAACTGGATCATCAATAACTGGATCATCAATAACTGGATCATCAATAACTGGATCATCAATAACTGGATCATCAATAACTGGATCATCAATAACTG
>Ga0105359_10000736_pt1 | contig 27227 bp, 15 predicted proteins | sample GOMGulsemesocosm_6_FD_83659 | JGI IMG/M metagenome (GOLD analysis project Ga0105359, IMG submission 83659) | Methane-oxidizing microbial communities from mesocosms in the Gulf of Mexico - GOM8C Gulf of Mexico | ecosystem: Environmental > Aquatic > Marine > Cold seeps | place: Gulf of Mexico...
AAAAAGTAAATTGGGCACTTAAAACTAAAGATGGTCGCTTAATTTATAGCGATCAAATGGAGCAATTTTGGCAGTCTGGGCCCGTCGAAGACCAACTGATAGAGTCACTGGTTGGTCAGGGGAGCAATGATGGCTTCATTACAAAGAACAATGTTATTTATGGTATCAATAAGAATTTTCAATTGTGGTCTTATGCGCTTAATGACAACAAATTTGAAATTATCGGCAATATACCTAAGATGATCGATGAGATAACGGATATTAACCAAACCGACATTTTACTCACACTGCGTATTGCCGCTAAAAAAGAAGTCGCGGAAATAATTTTGGCGAACTAATTAACGACTATGTAATAGTCATTAATTAGTTCAGAATAACTCTCTGGTGATATGACTGAATGGCCATTATTGTATTAAATAACGTTTTACTTACCCTGACTTAGTCAATAAATGAAATGTCATTAACATCATCGAGTTTTGCTAGCATACCCCAACCACCAAAAAGCTCGGAAACGGCAAAAGTAATATCGTTTTTTCCTGCTTTCAATGGTAGGTAAACGGTATCAAATAAGCCGATCGTACCTAGATAGCGGTAATCTCTAGAACGGAAACGGTTATTACCAGCATAAACAAGTGTATTGTTTACATAGACACGTACTTTATCGCTATAACCAAAATGAAGTGCTTTTGTTTGCGCTGTATTTGAGTCAATAGAAACTGTTGCAAAGGCAGTGTTGTTGGCTTCACTTACTCCCTGTATACGCGCCATATTAAGTACTCCATAGCTATCTACAGACAATGATTGCCAATCCATTTTGGCTAGTTCTTTCGGATTTAGTGTTATTGTATTTGTTAGTTGCTTATCGGAAAAACTTTTCGAGATTTTCCAGTTCAATATATGGTTTTTTAAAAGTGACTTGTCAATTTTTATAGGTGTAGATAAGAGCTGTTGATTATCATCTTTAACTACTGAAACATTAGCAATATAGGCATCAGTTCTTGCCGAAGAGAAACTGATAGCACCACTTTCAACTTTGCGTAAAAATTCACTTATGGCAAAAGCTGGTTTTTGCATATCGTTGATATAAACTTCACCTTGCTTACCTGCGACTACAATTTTTACGTGATTCCAACCATCAAAGTCATAGTTAACTTTACCAGCAAAGCCTTGATGATAAAGTTGCCAAGCTGCTAGGTCATTAAATATTGGCGTGTATTGGTTAGCGTCAGGGTTGCCTGATTGATGTGGGCGGATATAAAATTCTTCTGCATTTTTACTATCTTGCTGGCGAAACTTGACGCCAACAAAGTTTCTGCTTTCTGAAAAGGCTACATCATATTCAATAATACCATTTATTAACGATACGCCATTAACCGTTGCACTAGCACCGTTTAAAAGTAAGCTTGGTTTACCTTTATATTGGATAAAGTCGGCTTTTTTACCTTCAATGGTAAAGTTGTCATTGTTTAAAAGAATATTGCTAGCACTTACTGATAACGTATAGCCAACAGATGCAACAAAAAGGATTGCTAATTTTTTTAAATGAATTCTCATTAAAATACTCCTATATTTCACTTTTTATGACTAAAAGGTGAATTAAAAAATTTAATTAATAGTGGGTTAACCAACTCACTTTTGTTTGAATAAACAAGGTGATTTGAATTAGGTAAAATGGTTAATTGTGTTGTCTGTGGATTTAGTAACCTAAACATTTCTAAACCATGCTCTAGCCTTATTGAGTCTTTATCACCATAAAGTAAAAACACTGGCGCAGATATCCTGATAAAGTCTTCTTTAGGAATATAGGGGTTACTAAGCCACATTTTTCGAACTCTTTGAATATGTTCATCAAAGAGTTCGGGGGTGCTACTTATCGCTTGATAACGAGCTCTAAATTTTTGCCAAAGCTTGTCTCTCTTCACTCGCTCTTTTGTCATTTTATAATTGGCAAAGTCGGTAGACTTTAACCCTTCAACCAGGTAATTGGCTCCAGATGTTGCTACTTTCAATACTTTATTTGGGAATTTAGCTGCCATATATAGACCAATAACACCGCCATCACTAAAACCAAAGACATGTGCTTTATCAATACCAATGGCAGTTAAGAAATTATTCATATCAATTGCCATTTGTTGATAACTTAGCGTCTTACTCGGGTTGTTTGAACGCCCATAATCTCTACTATCAACGGCAATAACGTTAAAATGTTTTGATAAATACGCAATATTGTTTTTGAAATCTTGTATTGAACCTAATCCACCATGAATTAATAATAACGGCTCACCTTCACCATAAGACTCATAATATAATTTCAACTCACCAAGTTGAACATAGTGTCCAGTTTGAGTATTTGAACCATAAATAAATTTTTCTTGGGCGTAGCTTTTCGAAAAAAATGATAGTACCAACAAAAAAATAATAAGTGATTTATGCAAAATAGACTCCCGTCCTAAGTATTCGTTCATTTTACTATTACGGATGAGTGTGGCTCTCTTCTAAGATATTTAACCCTAGGAGTTTTTCTAATCAGTTGCTGTAACGCTTCCATACTAATCTCTTGATTACCGTGACCTGATATAAAGCCTTTAGGTTTTATGCCGATGCGTTCAATTTCATCTAACAAGGCTTTAATCGCAACATAATGAAGTAATGGTTCGTAATAATGGTCTGGCATATAAACTAATTTCTCTTTTGGGAAATAAGTTAATAACATAGTTTTAGCGTGTTTAAGATTATGAAGCTTATAAACTTCTACCGTTTGTTTTTCATCCGAATACACTGTTCTGTCAGCTATAACGTCAAACTTTGTCTGTATTCTTTTATCGTTATTTTCATTAGTAATAAGGTCTTCTATTAAGGTTTTATATTCCTGAGCAGTAACAATAGTGGCTCCTAATTTAGCAAAGTATGGCGCTGAACCAATATGGTCATGATGTTGATGACTCGTTACTAAATATTTTATCGGCTTTGTTGGAATGGTTTTTCTTATCTCAGTTATTCGCTTTTCAACACCTCTTAAGCCGCCAATAACCATGATGTGATCAGAAAACTCAACAAAAATGGTATTACCACCATTACGTGTAATCCAATAGGCTCCCTCAAACAACTGCTGGCTTCGCGTATTACCGTCATATGTCGTGCTTTTGGCTTTTTCCTCATAATTTTGGGGCAACTTTATAACTTCATTTTTCTTTGCATTAACGTTGATACTTACAACACGGTAATACTGACTTCCAGGGTAACCACCGCCAGTGTATTTATTTTCAATAAAGCTCGGTAATGTAAACTCCCCTGATTTTTTGTAGTCACTATAGATAAACTCATTTAACGCAATACTCGTTTTTCTGTGAGTTATGTTTTCAACTTTCCCAAACTGATAATTTTTTTTGTTAATGTACACTGTTAACGTAGTGCCACTTGCTAGGGTAAAATTAACAAGCTCATGGTCAACGCCTTCAAACCGAGTGGTACCTAAGTAACGTAAGGTGTTTTTTTGTGCCATCATCGATTTTAATAGCAACACCGGATTAAATAACTGCATTCTTTCAACTTCGTCATCAAAATCAGCAGCTTTGGCTGCACTTTTTATCGCATTGCCATCATCATAATTAATTTTATTACCATCTTTATAATGTGTTTTTGTTGAAAAGTAGCTTTCCATATAATGATGAACATGATCTACCCAAAGCTCTTTCTCTTTGAAAGAAATAAAATGTAGAGTATTACCTGGCTGCTGCCTAATTGACTCAATACCTTTATAACCATAACCTTGTGTTAGATAGGTAGTATTTGAATCATAATCAATGTTTATCGAATCTATTGAGTTTATGGCTTTCTTGCCTCCATGAATGCGGATAGATTTATTGATTACTGATTGAGCTTTTTCAATGTTTTCTATGGAAAAATTTTTCTGTTTTTTTGCATTTATTGAGTTCGATTTCGTAAAACTACCTGCAGATCCACTTACCGAAAAACCTACGAATAAAAGTAAGCATAAAAATTTAAATATATTATTCAAAATAAAGTTCCTAAAAAATAAATAATGAAGTTGTGTCAGTAAAAATAAAACATGATAGATATTTCATTTCTACTGACGCGGAAGACCTTTTCAATGTTAACTCTATGGGCGCATTTACAAACTTATCGCATAAACATTGCCACTGGCGCTGCCCAAATAAATCATCTGTCCGTCGAGCGTGACACTTAATATTGAATCCAGTTGTTTGTGCATACGTTCAATGTCTTTCAACTCAGTTGCGTTGCTATACTTTCCTTTAACGCCGTACTTCCGTTTTAATCCGCCTGTTTCTTTAACAACATGGGCATAATGTTTTGCACTTTGTGGTGTTGAAAATATTAGTTTGCTTTGAGATGTCTTTTTATTGACGGCAAAAAGTTGTCCTGAAACTGTAGCAAAGTAGACTGTAGTGGTGTTTATTTGTGGCTGAGCAAAGTTATAAAAGTCATTTAGATGAAGTAATGTTTGTGAGCCTGTTTTTGCGTTCAAGCCTACTAAAGAGTAGCCATCAGAGGTACCGAAGAATATCTCCCCATTACTTTCTATTGCCGCAGAGCCTACCCAAGTACCAGCATATTGACTACTCCATTGCTCAATACCTGACTTTGCATTAATGGCATAAAAATAAGAGCCACGATTACCTACATAAACCAAGCCATTATAAACTATAGGGTCTAAGTTAAATCCCTCCCAGCCGTTCCAATCTGCCATTGCACCTTGTGGGATACGGGAAGCAAATTTCCATACAATAGAACCATCTTTTTCATCAATGCCATACAAATGATTGTCCCAACTGCCAATCACCACAATGCCTTCATGATATGCAGGTTTTGTGTGAGTGAGGCCAGTATTTACCTGCCATAATTTTTCACCTGTTTTACTTGATAGGGCAAAAGTACCATTAGCATTACCAAAAATGATTTTGTCTTTGACAACAATAGGACTAGAGCGATACCAAGACCAAGGGTCAACAAACTCTCCCTTGCCCCAGCCCCATGTTTCACCTTCTATACTGAGGGGGTTATCTGTGGTTGCAAAAAACCACTTTTTTTCACCGTTTAGGCTAACTGCATGAAGACCGTTATCTGCTAATAAATAAATGGTGTCATTTTCAATAGCGACTTTGCTGTAGGTATTGGCTTTTAGTTTGTATTGCCATTGCAGTGCGCCTGATTTATTTAAAACAGATAAAGATTGCCCAGCTAAAACATAAACAAGGTTTTTATAAACAACAGGTTGTCCTGTCACCTTTCCTTGTGCGTTGAATTGCCACTCAACTTTGGCAAAACTCAATGATGAAAATAGTATTAAGCCAAGCATTAATAGTCGTAACATGTGAACTCCTAATAATCTTCTTTAAAAATTAAATCTAATAGTTATTCACTGTGAGTAACTGACTGATGTGGTTGGCGTCTAAATTCGTTAATACCTATAGGGTTAGCTAATGTCGCTTTTATTTTTTCAAGGCTATGAACTTCATTGTCATGGGCAGGAATAAAGCCTTTAACTCTCAAATTAAGAGCTTTAATTTCTGCTAATAAGGATTTTACACCGCGCTGATTTTCAATCAGATATCCTTCTTCATAAAGGTCAGGGAAATAAATTAGCTGCTCTTTTGGAAAATAGGTCATTAACATTGTCTCTGCATGTAACATGTTTTTTAACTCATAAATTTCAATGTGTTGAGTTTTGTCGGCATAGGTGCGCTTTTTATTTACAATGTCAAACTTAGGAGTAAGGTTTTTACTCACTTCAGCGTTGGCAATTCTTTCAATTAGTTGGGGTTTGAATGCTTCAGCGGTAATAATTGTGGTGTTATTTTTTGTATAAAAAGGTACCTCATGAATATGATCATTATGATGATGGCTTATTGATACATACTTAATAGGTTTAACTGGGATCACTTCACGCATTTTTGCTATTTTTGCTTTCATATCTTCAGGTTTATAACCAAAAGCATCCACAGCCATAATATGGTCTGAAAATTCTACAAAAATGGTATTGTTACCGTTTCTGGTAACCCAATAAATATTATTCCCTAATGATTGCAGGCGCAATTTCCCATCATAGGTATTCCTCTCTTCTTCAGGAGAGTATCCTGTAGGAGTCATTGCTATTTTTTCTACGTCGGGATTGAAATTGTAGCTATCAATATGGTGTAAATAATATTTTGAATAAAAACTTTCAGGGTAGTCTTGTTTTATAGTGAAAGGCAGAATGAAATCGTTTATTTTTTTATAGTCGCTAAAGTAAACTTTTCTAATTTCGTTGTTTTTTACCCGTTCAATTCTTGAAATTTGATATTTTTTTGTATCAATGTAAACGGTGAATATATTCTTAGTACCTAGTGAGGTTGTGAGAGTGAGTTGTGAACGTTGTTGGTTGCTGGGCTTTTCAATATAACGTAATGAGTCTTTATTTTTAAGCATTGCTTTTAAGATTAATACGGGATTGCGAACAACTAAATGTTCAATTTCAGTATTAAAGTCGCTATAACTTTTTTCGGAAAATTTTGATGTGATGTTATTGTATTCAGTACTCTTACCATCTTTAAAAAGAGAGGTATTAGCAGTAAAACTCTTCATATAATATGATTGATTTTGAGTCCATGCCAATTTCTCATCATAAGATATAAGAGAATAAGCATTACCAGGACGATTACTATGGTAATCAGTATCTTGGTAGCCATATCCTTGTGTGCGATAATTAATACTATAGTCATAATCTACTAAGATATTATCAACGTTTGAAATAGCTTCTTCACCTCCGTGGTGCTCAACCACTTTCTCTAATATGTCTAGTGCCTTATCGACATTTTGATGGGTGAAATTATTTGCGACAGCAGTAGAGTAATTTAATAAAAAACTAAAAATTACAACTGTTTTACATAGTGTTTTTAACATGTCTTTTTACCTAAAGTTAGCGAAGTGGCTTTACTTTAAAAATAAAAAGCTAAATAGTCCTGAAATGAGAGTTAATCGTTCCGAATAGTTACGAAAATCAAATTAAATCAACGGCTAACCTCACTTGTGTGTTGGCTTGCATTAATGATATTTTTAAGCTCTGGTGCATGACGAATAGATTTATAGATAGGATCAACATTGAAATACAATAAGTTCCTTTCTCTTTTTTTCTTTGCCTGTTGAATATACTTAATGGCTAACTCTGTTTCTCCTGCTTTAATGGCATAACGTGCTAATGATAGCGGAGGGTATCCTTGACCAATATTTTTCTGTTCTTTTTTAACCTCTAATAGCCAAAGATTAACATTGGCTAAACCACCTTGTTCAAAAGCTTGTGTTACAGCAGATATTTCATCTTTTGTATAATTGAACTGTTGAAATATTTTTGTTAATTTTTGAAATGACTTTAGCTCTTCATTTGTATTTTCTAATATTGACTGATATGACATAAGGTACATTAAGTCATTAGAGTTAAGTTGCTCTAACTTCTCCATTTCATTAATCGCTAACTCATACTCTTCCATCATATTATAAATCCAAGCAACCATCGATGCAGCATATCCTGCAGGATCTAAGGCAATATATTGCTGTATATGTTTAAGTGCCAAATCAAACTTACCTGCGGCCATAAGTAATACTGAAAACTTATAGTGTGCCATCGCATTGTTATCATCAATTTTCAGTGCTTGCCTAAAGTAGCTTTCAGCTAAAGCAAAATCCCACTCAATTGTAAAAGCAATTTTAGCTAACAATAAATAGCTGCCTTGATCATTAGGCGATAGACTCAACGTTTTATTTAATAAAAACTTTAATTCTTCTGCTTTTTTAAATGCAGCTAAATTATCTTTACCTATTAACTTCAGTTTTGTTTGTGCCAACTCGCGATAGACAGGGGCAAACTCAGGAGAGCTGATGATTGTATCTTCAAATATTTGCTTTGCTTCTTGCCAGCTTTTTTCATCTTCTTGAGTTAATAAATAACGACCTTTTTGATAATGGCTTTGTGCGGATAATGAAGGTAACTGGCTTAATGGTGAGCTGGAAGGAGGGGCTAAATTAAATAAGTAAAAAAAAGAAATTACTAGTAGCAACGTAATAGAAGTAATCGCTAATATTTTATTTTTATTGGTTTTAACTTTAATAACTTCATTTTTTTTTACATCTTCAATATCTTCAACTTCAGCAATTAGTCGATAACCAATTCCTGGTATTGTTTTGATGTATATTGGCTTGCGAGCGTTATCCCCTAAGGCTTTTCGTATTTGACTCATAGCAACGGATAATACGTCTTCTGAAACAACTTTATTAGGCCAAACCTCGCCTAACATTATATCTTTGGTCACATCTTGACCGCGATATTTTAATAAACATAAAAGTAAAGCTAATGGTGTATGGTCTAAACGTAAATTTTCTGTTTTTTTCGAATCAATATCCGTTGATAAAACACCGGATTGGGTATCAAGAAACCAAATTCCTAATTTAATTAACATATGTTCTTGCGCCCATCCTGAGTGATGTTAAGTACTATTGAATTACGTCTTATAAATACTGATAAAGTACTCAAAACATATCTGTGCATTATTTTGAATGTTTTAAGGCTAGCTTGCAAATCTTAAAATGCAGATGACGATATAAGTTTTACTATAGGTTTAGTTAGATGAATAGAAAAATGGGATGGCTAAAGGGACTGAACCCTCGACAACCAGAATCACAATCTGGTTGTCGGTATATACCCAGCGGTAAGAGCGTATCTAAAATATATTCTAGATTTTCGACGTTAAGTTAAAGCAGCTATTCTCCCTGAAATGCGTAACTAAATTTAACAAAAAAACTTCGTTGATCACGTTCCAGTTGGTCCGACTCTGCTGATTGAAAACCACCGTCGGAATAACCAACATATAACAGAGTTTGTGGATTAACCTTATATGAATACAGTAGTTGCGTTGAGAAATAACGACTGAGATCACCCACGTCATTGTTATCATTAATATCATGATTGGCAAAATAGAGGCTCTCATCGCGTGTTATATCAGTATATTGCACGGTCAGCCTGAGTTGGCTCTGAATATTGAATTGATAAGTAAGTCCTAGGTTTGATTTGTTAGCAGTAAATAAACGTCCTGATTCGAGTTGAACGAGTTCACCTTCAACTAAAAAGTCACTGGCATCGACATTCATACGATTGAAGAAATGATTTAAATTGAGATTAAGATTTTTATTGACGCTCCAGTCGATAGTGAGCCAAGTATTAAGCTTCTGACCAGTATTTGCATTTGCATAATCAATTTGCTGTCCAAGACTACCAGATAACCTTAATTCTAATCCAGGTAAAGGGGTAATTGTAGTAAACCCTGATAAGGCCATATGAGAGAAATATTCTCCTTCTTGATTGTATTCATTTTGATAAAATTCTTCCCCTGCAATCAAACCAAAATTTGCATAAAACTGCATTGGCCCATTAGCAAATCCTAGAAACTCAACACTTCGACTCAGTTGCTTTCCATGTTGATCATAAGTTATGTCACCACTGCCAAAGTACCCTAAGCGATTGAATGTTTCGCTTTCTTCTCCAAAATAAGTTTTTTCTCCGCTAAACTGCAGTGCTTTATAACCCGTTTTACCAACAAAGCCCATATCGGCACGAAAATCTGATCCCACATCTTTATAACCTAAAGTTAAATTGTAGTCTCGCGTACCATGAGAATAATCAATACCAACCGCATAGTCTTGCTGCTTCTCTTTTAATGAATACTCTGACAACAATGATTGAGGATTAACCGTATTCGAGTAGGAATATTGATATTGCACACTATCTTCTTCACTCAACCAGTAACTTCCGTCAATAGATACAAGTTGATTACTATAATTTTTTCCTTCTCTGCTAGTTGCCAGAAAACCAACATTATTGCGTTCACCAACGTCAACTTTATAACGGGCAATTGCTATTTGACTATCAATATTGGAGCCACTTTCATCAGTGTAATTGGCCACAGACGACCCCTGATTTCCTGGTAATAAAAAAGTGGTCTGTTGATCGTTAGACACTAAAACGCCATAACTATGGTCACCATTTTTTCCGGTCAGCTTAATACCATAATCTGGGTCAGCGATATTGCGAGTATGTACTAGATTAAAGTTATTCGTTGAGAAGTAATCAGCTCCATCAAGAAAAAAAGCACGTTTTTCTTGTATAAAGAGCGAATAAGTACGATTGACATCCAACTGTGTTGCATCAGCTTCAACTTGCGAGAAATCAGGGTTAATTGTTGCATTTAAGACATTGTCTTGTGTGATATTCCAGCGTAAGTCCAAGCCAGTTTCCTTATGAATGTCACCTATTTCCCAATCGCCAGGAACTTCAGGTTTACTATCATCGCGGGTCATTGTTATTGTGGGTGTTAGTTGAAAGCTTTGGGTAGATTTTATTGATTGAAACCCTTCTATTTTGTCAAATTGACATATAGTGCAGATAAGGTTTCGGTCTTTAGAGAAATTTTCTAAACGGTGACGTATATCTCGTGGGTAAACACGCTGCAGGGCAATACCCCATTTTTTTTTGTCTTGATTCTCTTCAAACCTAAGGGCACTAAATGGAATACGCATTTCCACTGTCCAGCCTTCTTCATTAACACTTGCTGCGCTGTGCCATATTGCATCCCAGGAGTCATCTGAGTTCCAACCATCGGTGTCATTTAAGCGCGCATCAGCTTGAACACCCACGGGGTTAACAAAGAATTGATAGGCGCCACGTTCATCATTAAAGGTATCAATAATCACCCCTACAAAGTCATCACTCCATAAGTCATCTCTGTCTGACAAGTTTCCTCTAATTTGTGATGGTTTAGGATCAAAGGCTTTAAAGGCTATAAATAAGCTGTCACCATTTTCATAAAGATAAGCTTGAGTTTTAACCAATGCTCTTGTTCCTTCTCCCGGATCGTTTTCATACGCTAATTCTATTTGAGTCGCTTGCTGCCAAAATGCTTCATTGAGTTGGCCGTCGATAGTTACCAAACCATCCATATGACTAAGTTGGTGTGTTTTTGCGGTTTGGCTAACCTCTTTACTATGAGCATGAAAACTAGCAAATAAGCCAATCGCAGTAATACAAGCTAGAGCAAAGAGCCTTCTTATATAGATATTTTTTTTACTTAGGGAATTAATCGACAAAACTAAATTTTGCTTTTCACAATTGAAACTTACGGCATTCATAAATATTACTCTTCATCAAAATAGTGACGCTACTATGACATTTGAAAAAAAAAAGTAATGATGACAAAGGGATAAGAGGTGATGAAGTTGTGATTTTTGAGGTTTAGACTAGCTAATTCCTATAAAATCAGCTAGTTGACGTTAATGGGGGAACATAGGATAATAACGTTTTTCTGGCAAGAATGTTTTGATGCGATATATAAGTGTCCAACAATTTATCATTGATACCCAACTACCACAGATGTTTTGTGGTGATCGTCAAATAGATATCGAACCAAAACTCCACCATTTATTATTATATTTTTGCCACCACCCTAATTGCATTATCACTCGAGATCAAATTATCGAGGAGGTTAATCAAGGGGTTATTGTTAGTGATAATGCCATCAATAAAATGGTGGCTAACATTAGGCAACTACTGGGCGACGATGCAAAGAACCCCGAATTCATAAAAACAATTCCAAGGCGAGGTTATTGCTTTATTGCAATAGTTGAATCCCGAGCAGAAGTTAAAGCGGTTATTGAAAATAAAGACATATCCATACAACAACCTTCTGGTAAAAATAATCAAAGCAAAACCACTCGAATAGTTTTAACCTTTTGCACAATATTTGCCTTACTACTGGCATTTATTTTGATCTTCCAACTTGAATTTAACACAAGAAATAAGCCAGAACAGTTAAAGGGATTGATCCCACTTACTCGACATTCCGGCGTGGAATTTTCACCCGCTATTTCCCCTGACCAAAAATACTTAATTTATACCAGAAATGATCCTGCAAATAACATTACCCAGCTATGGTTGAAAACATTAAAGGGAAATAAACCTGAGCAATTATTGAGTAATTTGACGAGTGATATTAAATCGGCCTGGTCACCGAATAGTAAACGCTTCGTCTTTGTAGAATATAACGAAGGCAATTGTCAGTTTAAGTCTCTCGAATTCCCTCTCGCTATGGATAATAAGATGAATATAACGACAATCGCAGACTGTGACGCCAGTTACGTACCCAAACTGCTATTTGTTAATGATAGTCATACTCTTTATTACATTGGCAGAAAGAATGATTTGGCGCCGATGAAGGTTTTAAGTTTTAATTTAGCCGACAAATCTAGACAATTAATTAAGCAACCACTACCGTCTAATTATGGTAACTACTACATAGATTTGTCGAAAAATGGCAAAAAACTACTCATATTAACTAGCGAAGATAAAGCACAGAGTACTTTGCATCAGTTAGATCTGGAAAATAATCAGTTAACACCCCATGGAACTTGGCCTCGTTTTCTCAGAAGTATGATTTGGCATCATGATAATCAAAGTGTTGTACACACGAGTAATGAATTTTCTCATGAATTAATACACAGCGACGTGCGAGGAAATAAACTCAGAACACTGGTTAGTACTTCTAACCGAGTCGCTGAAAATTTTAGCCGTCACCCCAATGAAAAAGATTTTTATTTCACGTCTTTCATGATGAATAATGACAACGTGCTTTTCGATCTGACTGATAATAAAAAATATCAAAATTTCAACTCCGCCGTTTACGATAAAACACCCATCTTTGGGGCGTCAACCAACCACTGGTATTTTGTTTCAAAACGCAACGGCATACACCAAATATTCAGCGCGTTAGAAAACACTCAACAAGTTACACAAATATCTCAATTTAAAAGTGAGCCATCAATAGATTCAATGGATATATCGCCTGATGGCAAACAGCTAGTTTGGGCTAATGCAGGCAGTTTCACGATAAAAGATTTAGCGACGAAAGAATCGATAAATACTGAAATAACTTCAGGAACAATTTTGGCTGCGCAATGGTTAAGCAATGATGAAATTTCTGTCAGTGTACAGCGTAATAATTTCTCTCAACTTTATTTATATAATGTGGCAACTCGTTCACTTTCAAAAGAAGAAATAAAGTGGCAAGCCGCCTTTGCCAGTCCGAGTGGATTACGAAAATTTCGTATTGAATCTTTAACACGGAGAATTTTTGAACTTAAAAAGTTAACCAACACTTTTATTGATACAGGTATCACGATACCTCAGATTTATGGTCGTAATGGTCTTAATGTCAGAGCTACGGAAACCGCGTTAATCTATGCTACCCAAGACAGTAATATAAATGAACTCATGCAGTATACGTTTAACGACAAGCAACTAAAAACTTTGGGGAAATGGCTTTTTATCAGTGGCTTTGATGCACTGGAACAGCGAATATTAGTGAGTTATGAACAAAGCCGTAGTGGTGATATTATGATGACTCAATTTTAAATAATTTGTATATTGGTAATTTCTCAGGTGAATTTTTTGACCATTGCTTACTAATGGTTCATACCCAAGAGGGAGTCTTCGTTGGGGGGAAATGTGGTTTGTTGTTTATCTATTCTGCATCGCACTCATTGTTCGCCATTTTCAAAAGCTCACCCACTGGCTATGCACTAGCAATGATAAAAGCGTAGTTTCTTGGTTTTTAAAACTCACAGAAAAGTGTCAAACTATACCATCTCTACTAACAATGCTGTCAACAACTTGATCTACTAAAAGAGCTAATTCAATTGGTTTGTAGAGGTACTTCAATCCCATATTCTTTGCATCTTTTGGTCCAAAAGTCTCTGACTGACCGGTTATTATTATGATAGGTAAATTTGGACGAATTTCTAACAGTTGTTCAGAAAGCTCTCTACCAGATAGGTTAGGCATAGAATAGTCAGTCAATACACAATCGAAAAAACTTGGATCTTCCTTAAAACTAGATAATGCTTTGGTTGAATCGTTCCAAGTAGTGACATTATACCCTGTGTTTTCTAATACTGTTCTATATATATCAAGTAAAGCTGGTTCATCATCAACAACTAGAATGTTGCCCGAGCAATTACTAAGTTCGACCTCGTCCGCTATTTTCTCCGTTGAATATTCACCGTTAATTGGAAAACACAGTATGACAGTGGTCCCAATATTAAGCTTACTGTCAATAGATATTGTTCCTCCATGGTCGTCAATAATACTATGCACTATTGATAAGCCTAATCCAGTACCAGAACCAACTTCTCTAGTTGTGTAAAAAGGATCAAATATTTTTGTTTGATTTTTGTCAGAAAAACCGCAACCTGAATCTTCAATTACAAGCTTGATGTGGTTATCAAATTCATGAAGAGTAATGCTAATTGTTCCATTCTGATTTCCAATAGCATGTTGGGAATTGGATATCAGATTTGTTAATAGTTGATGGATTTGCGTTTTATCTCCCATTATTGCAGGACAGTTCTTAGTTAACTGTTGTTTTATTTCGATATTTTTGGGTAGGATTGAACTCAGCATCACAATAGATTCGTGAACGAGTTGACTTAGATTGATAGGCGATAATTCGTGAGGACTTTTTCTGCTAAAATCTAAAATTTGTTTTACTAAACCAGTTGCTTTTTCACTCGCCATTAATATTCTTTTTATTTGAACATTTTGCTTGGCATCTTGTTGTATTTGCAATGCGAGCTCTGCGTTTCCTGTAATTATAGCCAAAGTATTATTAAAATCATGAGCAATTCCACCGGCCAAAGTACCGAGCGCTTCAAGTTTTTGAGATTGAACAAGTTGATTTTGTGTGTCTTTAAGTTGCGTTATATCAAGCAGTGTGCAGTTGATAGTTTTATTTGAGCCTTGTTTTGTAGACAAACATATCCATAAAGGGGTTAAGTCCTTCCGCTTCAATTGTATCGATACTTCTTTAATACGTTGTGAATTCATTATATTGGAAAGTATGAGTTCATTGTTATCAAATGTGCTGTCAAACAGGTCAGAAATATTTAATTGCTCGTATTCTGATTTTTGATAGCCGAATAAAGTGATAAATTCATTATTATATTTGAGTAACTTTCCCGAGTTACAATCAATAGTCACGTATGAAACAGGAGCATTAGTATAAAGTTCTTTATAAGTTTTTTCACTTTGTTCTAGCTGAGATTGAAGTTTATGCTGATGAGCTTCCATTTTCTTTCTTGAGGATATATCTCTAATAATACCAGCAAAACCTTTGCCTGTGCGTGTGTGAAAAACACTGACAGATAGTTCTATTTCAAAATGACTCCCATCCTTTTTGACAGCAGTTAACTCTCTCTTATTTCCAATAGCGATTTGGATATCAGAGTGTTGATAATTTACAATGTATGAATCGTGATGTTCTTTAATCAAAGGGGGCATCAATATGCTCACATTTTGTCCAAGCATTTCATTTTCACTGTATCCAAACATTGTTGTAGCAGAATGATTGAATGACATGATAATACCGGATGAATCGATAGATATTATGCTGTCCACAGAGGTATTAACAATGGCATTTCTTTGTTCAATAGTTTCAGTAAGTAAATCCTTTACAGTTGTTAACTCTAGCTCCATATGCGACATGGAGCCTACTATTCCGCCAATAATTTGTTGAACTTTATCAATTAAGGTCACACCATCAACCGGCTTCATAATATAACCTAAAGCTCCTGCTTGCATGCATTCTTCAATAATATGTTTATCGTTGATTGCACTAAGCATAACAATGTTGATTGTTGATAATTTTTCGTGAGACTTAATCTGTCCTAGCAGTTCCACACCATTTATATTGGGCATGTAAATATCCAATAAAACAAGGTCAATTACATTGTTTTCTAAGTATTGAAGAACCAACTCAGGTTGAGTTAGAGTGTGTGTAATAAAACCAAATCGGTTTAGTACAGAAGAAACGAATAGTACATTTGTTCGACTATCATCAACCACCAAAATATTTTTCATTTATTATTTCTCATAAACTGTGTGAATATCTCGATGTATAAAGTGTACCAGCACTTTTAAATGTTTAATGATAAGTGTAGTTTGGTTTGGCTAAAAACGTTAAGTACTGATAATGGAACAATATCATTTTATGGCTATACTCATTATGTTATGCATATATAATTAGCATTTTTTATGGGAACAAATAATTGAATAATTCAGGTTCGAAGCAAGTTATGTCACTATCAACCGTTTATTTGTTAGATGACGAAGCTGAATTAGTTGTTGTTTTAAGTCAACTTGTTAAATTAACAGGTCTAATACCTTGTGGTTTTACCTGTGCAAGGCAATTTTTCGAACAAGTTTCTACATTTGAGCATGCTTCAATTTTGGCACTTGATTTGAATATGCCTGAGATTGATGGCATTGAAGTTATGCGACATTTGTCTACTATGGATTCGCCTCCAGCCCTAATACTCATGAGCGGCCATGACATGAGTGTACTTCGTTCTGCAGAAAAGTTAGGACGTGCTCATAATTTAGAAATTATAGCTTCGTTGAGTAAACCAATAATACTTGATGAATTTCGGAAAATTATTGAACATTATACCCCTAAGCATGAACGACAAAGATCACTTGATGCTTCTATTGAAAATGACATTACTCATTCTGATCTACAACTTGCAATACAAAACAACGATCTGCTACTCCATTACCAACCTCAAATTGACATAAGCTCAGGGAAATTATTGGGAGTTGAAGCACTCGTGCGTTGGCTACACCCACAACACGGTATGATAAGCCCCGATCGTTTTATTCCTTTAGCAGAACAAAGTGGCGCTATCAACGAATTGACACATTGGGTGATCGAACAAGCGGTTGAACAAGAACAACTATGGCAAAATAAGGGATTAAAAATCCCAGTGTCCGTGAACATATCAGCTGTAGACATTACCAGTTTGACACTCCCTGAGCATGTAGCTAAATTATTGACAGACAAAAAACTTGATCCAACACACCTTACTCTGGAATTAACAGAAAGTGCATTAATGGGAGAGTTGGTAACATCACTAGATATTCTCACACGGTTACGTTTGAAAGGACTTGGTCTTTCTATCGATGATTTTGGCACCGGTTATTCGTCGCTTTCCCAGTTACATCGTGTTCCCTTTACAGAGTTAAAAATTGATCAGAGTTTTGTCTACAATATGATCGAAGATGAACAAGCTCGTGCGATAGTCAAAACCTGCATTATTTTGGGTCACGAGTTGAAAATGAAAGTTGTCGCTGAAGGGGTTGAAACTGCAGAGCAATTTGCGCTATTGAAGCAAATGAATTGCGACATTGCTCAGGGTTACTTTATTAGTCGCCCGGTACCTGCAGAGCAAATTTTAAGTATATACTTTGATAAATAAGTGATTTAAATATGTCGCTACTAAAGCTAAAATAATAAAACACATTAGAGGACATTCGTTGATTTTACATAAAATCCAAAAGATTGCCTAGTGGTCTGATTAATGTATTGTTTAAATATGAATTAATTAAAACTTATATGAAACAGCCAAGGACCATGTTTTTGGTAAATTGTAAGTTTCCAAAGTACCGAAGAAGCCAGAACCTGCATTAACAACTGCTTCAGGGCGACGCTCATCTAACAGATTATTCCCCGATAAATCTACTCGCCAATCTTCAATGGTATAAGTAATACCTGCAGTAACATTTGTGAATGACTCACTAAAGAAATTTTCTTCTGCTTGAGCAGGAGATAGTAAGTTTAAGCCCGCATTTTGAAATGATGACTGAGCATTAACACTCATTTTATCTCTCCAACTTACAGAGCTCCACCAACGTAGTGCTCCTCCAATGTTTAATATTTGAAAGTACTCTATGCCAACATTAAACGTAGACTTAGGCGATGCTGTTACATGCTCGTCAATAAACTCATTTTTTACTTCAATATTTTCACCTGATAGAGGATCTAAACGTATAGCTGAATCTAGTGAAAAGTCATTGTAAGAATAGTTAGCCGAAACCGTTATATTATCCGTCAAAAAATACTGGATATTAGTTTCAAAACCTAATGTGGTTGCTTCGCCAGAATTAATGGGTAAACCAACAGACTCAAAGGTATTAGTTGTTACTGGTACAGAAATTGTTTGAAATAATATTAAGTCTTCCCAGTCATACATATAAATAGATGAATTCCAGCGAAAATTATTATTATACTTTGATTTAAAACCAATTTCGTAGGCATTGATTTTTATAGGTGTTGTTTCTTGTTTTACATCAGTCATACTTTTAGGAATGTAGACAGGTAATAACTGACCTCCTTGGAAGCCTTGCTTAAATGAACCATATACCAACATGCTGTCATTTAACTGATAATCGAGTGTTATCTCAACCGTTGTTTCTTTAAACGTAGCATTAAGATCACCAACAGAGCCATACGGGTCAGCTTCAGATGTGCCACCAACTACATCTTGATCAACACCAAAACTTCCCGCTAATGAAGTATCTGAGAAAAATGAACCTAACCCCCCCGCAGGAGTAAAGTTATCTGTTCCAGGGAAAATACTAGTATTAGTCGTAATTAAAACACCACCGTCGTTGTTACCAACGGGGGTTTGTCCGTCTTTTTTATCTTCAGTATGGCGAAGACCAAATGAAACATTTAATGCTGCTGTAAGACTATAACCAAGATTAAAATAAAAAGCGGTAGACTCAGTTTGTTGACGTAAATTATTTCTGATTGAAACAAGGTTTGTACCCGTGTAATTTCCTAAGGGATCTTGAATGGCTTGTAACGGTTGGAAATGTAAATTACTGAAATCTCCAGCCGCTGTAGCTGCTTGTATAGCTTCGATAGGAGTATTAGCGGCAAAAAAACCAAACGGCTGAGTAAACGCGAGTAATGCATCAGAATCTTCTTGATAATAAAATGCTCCAACAGCAAAATCAAAACGCTCACCAGAAAGTTCATAACGAAGTTCATGACTATCAGCTGTAAAGGTAAACTCTTCAGTTCCTGCTAAAAAAGCATTTACACCACCGTCGATGTCAAATAAGCGGGTATTAAACTGGGTGCGATGTGCAGCCAAATATTTAATTGTCGAGTTGTCATTAACTTTCCAAGAAACGTTTAACGTATGACTTTCTTGCTCAAGAGTATTATCTCCTACAATGTCCGAAAAGATATTATCAATATCGCCAGCGAGTGGATGCTCAGCTGTGATAAAAGTAACTGGGTCACCCGAGTGCACCAATGGATATTTTGTTGCATCTAAACCAGCAGCGTGGGCATCAGTTAATGCAAGATTATATGCCTCAAGAAACGGCTGATGTATATTACTAAATGAGTCTACATGAACACCTTTAAATTCAAAATCTGTTTCCGCTATTCCTTGGGTACCCGGTCTTGCTCTTAATTGTTGAGCCGCCCCGTCTGATGCATTCTTTATATATGAATATTTAACATTGAGTCCATCTGTTGGGCGGGCTTCTAAACGTAGTCGGTATAATTGCTTATCATCTTGCCAACCACGAGTATTGGTATAAACATTATTTTGAATACCGTCATTCTGTTTAGATGAAAACGCTGCGCCAAAGAATAATTTATCTTCGATCAATGGCGTTTGAACCTCAGCTGAAACATTGTGTTGGCCGAAACTACCATTAGTGAACTCTACTTTACCTTCTGTTTGGTCAGAAAATTCTTTAGAGTAAACCTTAATAGCCCCCCCTAAACTGTTACGCCCGTATATAGTTCCTTGAGGACCATTGATCACTTCAACGCGGTCAACAGAAAAAAGATCGATATTGCCACCAATGCCAAGTGGCGTATAAATATCATCAATGTATATTGGTACTGCTTGTTCTGAACCAAATGTTGGTGTCGCTGTACCTACACCACGTATAAAAAAACGGCTCGTGTTGTTATCAACACCACCCACAATATTTAAACCTGGGGCATACTTAGCAATATCTTTAATTGCTTTTACACCAAGATTTTTCATTGAATCTTCACTAAATGCTACGACTGTTAGTGGAGCTTCCTGTATGTTTTCTACTTTTCTGCGAGCACTAACGGTAACATTCAAGAGTTCAGCCAGAGATAGTTTGTAGAGTTTTTTTAGTTCATCTGTCTGTGTTTGAACTGTGGCATGAGTTTTAGCTACCAATGCACTAACTAAGAAAACGCTTATGTATCGATAGTTAGACATTATTCATCCTTAGCGTTATTGTAAATAGAAATACAAATTTTTTCATGATTTAGCCTGCTTTATAAAAGCAATATAGTCTTCGGAGGACCTCTAAGTTAAATTTCTATTAAGACTTATCAGCTGCCTTAATAGAATTAAATACCTCATACTTTTCTTCATACCCAATATTCACTGGCGACTTATTACCGAACGTATACAACAAGCGGGCGATTATTTGTCGACTTACCTGTTCTTATAGTTATTCCGTTGTTCTACAACCACAAAAGAAACATTTCCGTAAACGAAGAAGACTTCGTTGTCTTTAGTTTTTAATGTTGATTGTTAATATTAATAAACAGAGGCCGCTAAGTATCTTCATCCAATACACGACGAACAGCGAGGGCTAGCTCTAATCGGCCGTATGGTTTATGTAAACGATTATTCACCAATTTTTTCATGTATTCATTGTCATTGGTTAGTCGTCCATCTCGTGTTTTTGTAAAGCCACTTGTCAGCAGTATTTTATATCGAGGGTCATTATTATGAATAGTGTCGGCCAATTGATATCCATCCATACCTCCAGGCATGATCATATCGGAAAATATCAGATCAACAGCCTTATGATTTTCAATGATATTTAAAGCCTGTTGGGCATTTTCTGCTGTTAACACTTTATAGCCGAGAGATTGAAGATTTTCTTTTGCTATGTCTAGCAACGCCTCTTCGTCATCAACAATTAGAACTGTCTCTTTACCTCTTGGCGGTTCAATAGGTGCTAATACCTCATTAAGGTCTTTTCTATCAACACTCTCAGCCCGAGGTAAGAATATATTGAATGTCGTTCCCTCACCCAATTCTGAGTATATTTTAATATGTCCACCCGAACGTTTAACAAAGTTGTAAACCATACTAAGTCCTAGTCCTGTGCCCGCCCCCAGTTCTTTGGTGGTAAAAAATGGTTCAAGTACTTTGTCTATATAATCTTCAGGTATACCTATGCCATTATCACTAATAGATATCATCACAAATTCACCACTACTACTTCCAGGGTTTAATGCGACGTAATCCTCATCCAATAGCTTATTAGACGTTTCGATACTTAACGTACCTCCTTCTGGCATAGCATCTTTGGCGTTAAGCGAAAGGTTGAGCATAGCGTCTTCGAGGTCTCCAGGGTCAACATTGACAGGCCATAAATTTTCCGATAACTGGGTTTGTACTTCAATAGATACCGTTAGTGATCTGGCAATAAGTTCATCAATATTTTCAAAAATAGTGTTTACTTTTGTTGATACTGGATCTATGGATTCAATACGTGAAAAGCTCAAAAGGTGGCGAGTAATACCTGCAGCACGCTGTGTTCCTTTGTATGCTTTCTCAATTAGAGTGTTCGCCTCATCGTTTCCCTTAAGTGTCATTTTTAGCAGTTCAAGATTGCCCATAATAATACCCAATATATTATTAAAGTCGTGTGCTATGCCTCCTGTAAGTTGACCAATGGCTTCCATTTTTTGTGCTCGACGTAGGGCAATTTCATTAAATCTATTCTTGGTGGTATCAACAGTGATCCCCATAAGGCGTTGCACTTGGCCATGTTCATTCTTAATCGGGACAAAAGAGGATGAGAAGTAGCGAGTGCCTTCCCCTGATACCGACTTAAAGTCAAAGAAACTAGTAGTTCCATCAAGTGCATCAGTCAATAGTCCTGCTACATTTTTGCGATCTTCTTCGCATACTATACTTAGGTATAGCAAACCTAAGATAGCTAGCTCATCATCGAAACCCATCATTTTGAGCCCGGTGTTATTCATTGAAGTCAAACGTCCCTCTAGATTTATTTCATGAATGCACACAGGTGCACTTTGAACAAGAGTACGAAACTTATTTTCACTCTGTTTTAGTGTGTCTTCAGCTCTTTGTCGTTCTGCTTTTCTGAGATTAATCTGTTCCATCATCCGACTGAAAGAGCGATACAATGAACCAATTTCATCATCGCTAGCTTCAGGTAATACCTGATCGTAGTTGCCGTATGTTGATATATTATCAGCAATATCTCTGAGCTTAATCAGTGGTGCAGTAATAAACTTTTGCAAGGTCATTACCAAAAGAAGAGCAATTGCAATAGCAAACAAAGTAACAGCCAAAACGATTGAGGAAAATTGTAACAGGCGATCATCTAGTTCTTGGGTTGAGGCTGAAAGATATAAAGCGCCTAGCCGCTCTTCATTTAAATTAATGGCTTGAAATAGCTCGAGCCTGCCATCATTTTGATAATCCGGTTTATCTGGATTGTTTTTGGGGCACTTAACAGTTTCGTCTATTGAATAGCTGGCAAGTAGCTCCCCTGATGCGATGAAAGCACAAGCAAAAAGAATAGACTTATCTTGTTGTAGTGTTGACAGTATACGTTCAGCGGTATCTTGATCATCAAATCTTACAGCGGCCGTAATTCGCGATGAAATTACTCTTGCCAAGACATTAACACGTGAAAACATCGCATCTGAAGCAGAGTTTTGATCAATTGAAACAAAAATGATACCCACCAAAAGTAAGGAACACATAGTAATCGTCATAACCATTAATGTTAGCTTGCGCTTAATTGACCCTCCTGTAATAAATTTCATTAGCCACTCCCTGACTTTTGTTTGACACCAACGACTTGTGCCAAATCGATCAAGTTTGAGTTGAGCCTTAAGCCTGCTTTTCTCACCGAGTTTAGGTTAATAATCAATTTAGTTTTGTTCGATTTTCTTGATAATTCAATCATTCCACTGTTCACGGCAAAGCTACTGATATCACTAACGGTAAGCAGGGGTCTACTTGCCAGTTTTTCCAAAATGTTGCTCAAATCATTTGTTTCAGAGCGCGAAATAAATAGAATATTACAGTCATAAGTATCATCTAGAATTGCGACGTGTTTTATAAAAATTTTATGACTTTTCTTTGCAAAATTGGCCAGTTCTTGTAAGTGGTTATTGAACGGACTACGACCAAGAATACAAATAGTTTTGTCATCACTCTTACTGCTTGGCCATTTAGTAAAATCTAAGAAATGAAAAAGAAAAGTGGCTTTGAGGTGGTACTCTGGCGCTTTTTCAGCATAGGCATTTTGCTGTAAAAGGCAAAACAGACAAATCGCGATCAAACAAAATGATTGAAAACGGGGATAACGGATAACAAATGTATTATCTAGTAAAGCCATTACTAATTTAGGGCTCCTAAGCAAGATGTACTTCTATTCTGTTAGCCTGCTAAGCAGGTAAAATCTGAAATAGGTTTGAACTATGATTGACAACAAAATCTTAATAAGCCCGTTCATATTAGATGATAGCTCAAAGTTTGATAAATTTCCTATCTCTAATAGGTTTAATCTAATCAAATACATACACTTTTATCACATTATTATCCGGTATATCCGGTATATCCGGCAAACACTACAATTAATAAAAGTGCTCATGCCTATTTATCAAGGATGCTGTTTAATGATTGAGAGCAACATTTCTAACGTCACATTTATAATTTTTCGCTCTCTTTATTCCTCATAGATACACTGTATTACGCAACTTATCTATCAGTAACTATACTAAGTTGATGAATTAGCTATTTTGCTAGAATTTCATTTTTCACAGAAATTAATATCGGAAATAAACTTGCTCCTTAGTATTGGACTGGAAAATTATGAAAAATATCAACCTTCTTGCGACTTCACTGATCATTTCATATTCGTTTTTTTGCATTCCTGCACAGAGTAATGAACTAGGGGGTCTTCTTAGTTTATCTTTGGAAGAGTTACTTGAAGTAAGAATTTCTGTTGCATCAACAAAACTTGAAACAATTAATGAAACACCTGCCATCGTTTCTCGATACAATCGTGTCGACCTAGAAAAAATGGGAGTAACTACGCTCAGAGAAATGTTTAATTTCATTCCTGGTGTAATTGTTCAGGATTCGCTAGGGGGTTGGGCCTCAGTGCAAATACGGGGAATAGATGAAAATTTTAATCAAAAAGTACTTTTTCTACTTGATGGTGTTCCATATCATCAACCTTCTCATTCTCTTATTCCAATGGAAGGAGTTCCATGGGAATCCATTTCTCATGTAGAGGTTATACGTGGGCCAGGTGCCGTTTTTTATGGAACACAAGCATCGGGCGGTGTATTCAATGTAATAACCAGAAAAGATATTGGTAATAGTTCTGCGTCAGTTAAAATAGGTTCAAGTGGCCTTAAAGAAGGTAGTGGTTATTACAGTCTAGAGTTATCGGATGAATCCGACATTTATGTTGCGGCAGAATACCGAGCTGAAGATGGTTACACAGCCACATATAAAGAGCTTTTCCCTAGCGTTGGGTTGGTAACAGACGAGGTTGAGCGGTATTTAGAAAGGCAATCAGGATTATTACGCTATACCAACAATGACTTTAGTCTTCTTCTTCAGGCTTTTTCCGACACCACCGTAGGTATTAACGATGGAGTCACAGGCGAAAACACACTACAGCCACTTACTTTAGATACCGAAGGTCAACTAATTCATATAAAGAATAGCTGGAGCACAGATAACAGTATTACGACTATTTTTTCCGACTATAACCACTACACCTTAGACATACAGTTAGAAAATATATTCGCTCCAGGTGTTGGTTTATTGGCTACAAAAGATAATAACGGCAAAGACGACTATAGATTTAGAGTTGGCGGCAGTTTTGAATACAATATGAATGAATCACTTGACCTAGTTGTAGGTATTGAGCAAGAAACTCGTTCGATAGGGAATTACCGTTTCTATTTTTTAGACGATAAAAGCACTCCACTAGCTACATTACTTGAGAAAGATAAAGTTGATGAACTTTCAGCATATGCCCAAGTAGATTACACCCTTAAAAAATGGCGTTTCCTTATCGGGGGTCGCTTTACCCATAACGAGTTAAGTGGTAAAAAAACAACACCAAGAGCCGCCATAGTCTATAAAATTGACGATTATCAATCATTGAAAGGTTTATACTCTACAGGTTTTAATTCCCCTAACCCAACACAAACGAGCGTTTATGCGCCAGGCAATACCGTGGGAAACGAAGCGTTAACTGCCGAAATAGTGAAGACCTTTGATTTAGCCTACTCCTATTCAAAATCAAACATATTATTTGTAGCAAATATTTACTCTTTAGAAGCAGAAGACTTCATAGAGAGAAGGTTTAGTGAGCCTGACGGTGCGGTTTCATTTTTTAATGAAGGGAATTTTAATCGCAAGGGCGCAGAAATTGACTTTCAAATGGCCACCTCGGATAGTAAATTATTTGTCAATTTAGCCTATCAAAAAGAAGGTAATAAGGTTAATGATGAAGACCCAACTGCTTTTAACACACCTAGACTCACCCTGAGTATTGGTGCAAGTACAGACTTTTGGGACACGCATAGTATAGGTGGCGACATCTCATATATAGGTGCTCGCCATAAGTTAGACAGCTATAGTATTGTTAATATTAACTATACCGCGAGATTTTCCGATGTAGAATTATTTGTATTTGTTCGCAACCTTTTGGACGAAGAGATTTTAAACCCCGACATTTCTTCTCAAAATAGTGACCTTGTAGCACATGGTGAAGAAGGGATTAATTTTCAGTTAGGTGTTAGAGTTCACTTTTAATAGGATTACTCATTTTTGGAGCCGTAAGACGCCATATACTTAACAATAGCTTGAGTTATTTGTTGAGGGTTTGGAAAGAATGGAATGCTTAAAATTTGAATTCGTCGAATCAATGCAAAACAAAAAGTTAAGGCCGGATTCATAACTGAAATGTTAGTTATTTACATAATATAAAATCAAATAGAGAGGGCTTTTAGAGGTAGAAAAAGTGGCAACTAGACTTCGAATACTCACAGAAGCGATTATCAGAAAGCTCTTACATGTGTTGTTCATCCCATAACGTGGATTTAAGCGTAATTTATTAGCTTTGCAAACTCAAAGAATAGTATCAGAGAGCTTTTACGCACATAAGGAAATGAACTAGATACAAAGACTTTAAATACGCCGTTTTCTTCTTAGCCAATCTAATGAAACTACTCTACATTCGTTAATTTAGCCTTATTTCTATTGAATAGAAGTTGTTATTGCTTTTTATATTTCTTTGTAAACCAAATCGTTGGCAAAGTTTACTTACCAAAGACAAGCCTAAGCCAAAGTTTGTCGTAGAACTGCTGTTTTCAACTTCATTGCTTACTACTGCGTTTTTAAAACAAAGAGCATTATCTGTAATGTCTATGCGCAGAGGGGTATCTTTGCTGTCTACTTTACCGTGATGAACGGCATTATTTAGTAAGTTGTATAAAATAAACTCGAATACTTCTTCAGGAATAGGGAGTAAGAGTTTACTTTGTTCATGTATATCCAGCTTTAGTCTATGATTACTATAAGTTTGCAATATGTCAGGCTTCATTCTCGCTAAGCAAAAATTTACATGTGTTTGATGTGTTGATTTAGTTGTTGAGGTTAGCCACAACATAGCTTCACTCATGCGATGCATACGTCCCATAGAGTTAACTAAGCGCATGTATACCTCTTGATGTATAAGTTCAGGAATTTTTATTCCTATAAGTTCAACCGCGTGGGTCATAACTTGTAAAGGAGTTCTTAATTCGTGACTCATTCCTTGATTAAAAGCAATTTGCTGTGATAATACTTGTTCTTTTTGCTCCAGTGCTAATACTAGCTCATCAGCTATTTGCTTTATATCGGCTTCCTTAATATGCCGGTTGGCTGCTTTAATATCTATTGCTAGTTTATCGGGTTTTGAAAGCGTTGCTTTTAATGTGGAAAAAGGCTTTAGCGCGCGCTTTGCTATTATTCTAGAAATAAAAAAAGCGGCAATTAAAAATGGAATGAAAGCTTTGAATAAAAGCAGGATGATCCCTTTTAGACGTGTTTCATTAATAACAAAATTCGTACTATCAAATAGCATTATTTTGTTTTCTAAAATCATAAAGTGATAATACTTCTCTTTGAAAGGAAACTCTCCAAAACCGCCAACGCGTTCTGACAATTGTGCTTTGCTGGCATATTCATACTCCATATCATTAATA
>Ga0105359_10000744_pt1 | contig 27121 bp, 23 predicted proteins | sample GOMGulsemesocosm_6_FD_83659 | JGI IMG/M metagenome (GOLD analysis project Ga0105359, IMG submission 83659) | Methane-oxidizing microbial communities from mesocosms in the Gulf of Mexico - GOM8C Gulf of Mexico | ecosystem: Environmental > Aquatic > Marine > Cold seeps | place: Gulf of Mexico...
GATGCTGAAAAAGAAAAGTTAAAGAAAAAAGCAAAAGATAAACTCAAGCAAAAGCTAGAAGAAAAACTAGGTGACAAACTTGGCGACAAGCTTAAAGGTAAGTTGGGTGGTTTATTTGGTTAATCCCCAGTTTAAAAAAGCCTTAACAAACAGGTTAAAACCACTTTACTCTTGAAGCAATTAGTTTCAATCTAATCAGTAGAGCAATACCTGTCTTTAGCCATATTGGCAGGTGTTGCTATAAACGAAGGACATAATAATGAAAGTCGCATTTATTGGTTTAGGAGTCATGGGTTATCCAATGGCGGGGTATTTGCAGCAAGCGGGCCATGACGTCTGTGTATACAACCGTACGACTGACAAAGCCCATCAGTGGCGCCTACAGTATGATGGTAAAGTTGCTGACAGCCCTTGTGAAGCAGCGAAAGATGCACAGATAGTATTTGTCTGTGTTGGCAACGATGACGACTTACGATCTGTGGTGCTAGGTGCAACAGGTGCGTTGGCAGGCATGGCTAAAGGCAGTATTTTAGTTGACCACACTACCGCATCAGCAGATGTTGCCCGTGAACTTGGCAGTATCTGCGCTGAGCAAGACAAAGGTTTTCTTGACGCACCAGTGTCAGGGGGACAAGCGGGCGCTGAAAACGGCGTGCTAACCATTATGATCGGCGGTGATAACGCTGTTTTTGAACGGGTTCGACCTGTTATTGCTGCTTATGCCCGTTGCGCAGAACGAATTGGCGAGGTTGGCAGTGGTCAGTTGGCTAAAATGGTCAACCAAATTTGTATTGCCGGGGCTGTTCAGGGCTTAGCTGAAGCCGTCCACTTTGCTAAATGTGCCGATCTTGATGTTGCTAAAGTGATTGACGTGATTTCTAAAGGAGCAGCACAATCATGGCAGATGGACAATCGTTATCAGGCAATGATTGATAATACTTATGAATTTGGTTTTGCAGTAGACTGGATGCGCAAAGATTTGTCTATCACACTTGATGAAGCACGCCGTAATGATGCGAAATTACCGGTTACAGCATTGGTTGATCAATTTTACAGTGAAGTGCAGGGCATCGGCGGTAATCGCTGGGATACCTCAAGTTTGCACGCAAGATTGCAGTACTTTAATAAAAAGAAAGTACTGTAAAACCAAAGTACTGTAAAAAGAAAGTACAGTAAAACCAAAGTAGAATAAAAAAATTGTAAAAGCTAAGTAAACAAATCGACTAACAAGGTAAGTTGTCTTGTTAGTCGCCGCAACACGTCCTTTTTCAGGGGCTTAATCCGATTGATTGTCACAATATTGGCCATGTAATGTCGATATGATGGCCTCAACTTCCTTACTATCAAGCGAATAGTAGATGGTCTGCGACTCGCGCCTAGTGCAAACAAACCCTTCACGACGTAACCATGCTAAGTGCTGAGACAAAGATGATTGCGCCACAGGAATTAATTGATTAAGTTGTGAAACAGACAGTTCTTTATCGAGCAACATACATAGGATCATCAACCGATGATTATTCGCCATTGCTTTTAGCAGTGTGACGGCCTTATCAACATTCGCTTCCATTTTTGAGAAATCGACGTTCATCGCTAACCTTAATTTTTATTGGTATTTTTAGCAGAGAATAATCGCTAATAACGCTTGATGCCAGCAATTAATGGCGATTTTATCACAACTGATTCATTTTTATGTTAGTCGATTGTTAATTGTTCGGTTTGAGGTGAATTATAAAATCATCTATTGTGACCCAAGAAAAACAGATCACACGATTGGATCGTAAGAATGTTACTTGCGCCAATGCAGAAATCAAATTTAGAACCCCGAATTCATGTTCAAACTGCACCATTGACCCATTAAGCACGACTGGGTTTGATCCAATCATTTATCTGGTTAATCCTACAATTATTGATTAATACTAGTTGTCCAATCTAGGCGATTATCCTGTAAAACAACCAATTTTTGTTGGGGGAGTTGGCCATCGTAACGCCATATTTCAATTAAATATTGCTGCTGTTGTTGCAGTCCGACAAAGGAATGGGCTACTTTGCCATCATTGAGCGCACCAGCAAGGATACGGCTCGCAGGTTCGGGATAATATTGGCCAGAGTCGAGCAATTGGAAGCTGCGATAAATATTGAGATAGGCGCGTTGGTCACGATACTGCTCAAGGTCAATCTCAACCTCAACAGTGCTTTTCGTGGTGAATGAAAAATCGTCCGGTGCAATTAACTGGTTAATGTCTAGTTGATTGGCGGCTTCAACATCGTTTGATAAGCTGTCAGTGCCTTGCTCTGAACCACCGCAGCCATTTAACAAAAGAGAAGCTAACCATATAACAATTGTTAATCTTGTTGTGTGATGTTTGTGCTGATACTTCATGACAATACCTCCAGATGAAGTTATTAAAATAGATGTTTGTTTACAGCCTGATTGGCATTAAACCAATCGGTATGCTCTGCACCTTGTGATTCTACAAATTGTTGAAAGTTAGGGTAAGCTCGCAGCAGGGGCTTTCGCTCACTGGGCCAGTGCCACGGATCTGTGATCTCTAACGCCCAAGGTAAATTATTACTGGTTCTAAAATAACGTCCGGCAGCCGGATCGCTAGTGTCATCGGCTAAGCCTAAATAATTGGGATTAAATTTGGACGTTGGAGCATGATCGGCTAAATGGATTTCTAAGGATCGACCTGGGTGATCATTAAATATTTCGCCATGATAGAGGTTTGGTGTTGCAAAAATAAAGGGATCATAGGGAGGAGCAGGCATATTGCTCATCGCGATGGGCGTAATTAATGGAATACTTATTTCGAAATTAAATGCGGTTGATTGTTGGCAACCCGCTTCACTGCGGTAGTGAATACAAACACTAGTAACATGCTGCCATAGGTCTTGGCTGATAATCACGACGGCGTGTTGGTTGCCGCTTTCAAGAATGGGATAGGTATTGCCGCCGTTAACACCACTATACTGCTGTTTTACATTATTGTGCATTAGTCGTAAGGTTTGGCTATTGACGTTTGTTTCAGCAATATTTTCAAGCTGAACGGCAAAACCACTGTGATGATAACCTCCTAATGCCTGCAACTCTCCTGCGATATCTATTCTAACAATCATGTTGTTTTTAATGACCTCGGTAGTGCGATAATGCAGCACGACATCATTCATGTCGTAATCTTCACTTTCTGGCCATTTGTCTTCGTACGCCAGGGTGACCCAACTATTTTGTCCGGGGTAGTAACGATAACTAAGGTCGGTCGCCGAAATATTGATTGGGTGATCTTCAACCTCGCCGCTGCTACTGCCACCGCTATGCTCAAGCCCCATTTGTTCACTAAAGCGAAAGCGGCTCCAGCTTGCGCCAGCAATAGCATCACTAGGCACCCTAATCGCCACAGCATTGAGGCCCGATGTTAATTGCATATCAATGATGCCTTGCTCGTTGGCGTCGGCAAAATCACCGTCACGATTCCAGTCAAACCATGCGCTTAACACACCAGTTCCTGAGGCATAAACACTCACAACACAATCAAGGCCCGCTTCTAGTGCAGTGACAAAATTGACTCCGTCCTCATCATCAAAACTGGTTGAATTAACCACAGTGTTATCATCTGACTCGTTGCCGGAGTAACCATCATAATCACCGTCAGGTTGAGTTAACCCTAAGAATATAGAAGGATTTAACAAATGGCGTGCGCCGTTATCGGCTAACGTAGTACCGTAGCTTGCGGGTGCATCACCAAAATCGATGGTAGCAGGTATATCCTCATCAATTAATGGCGCGCTAGCACAACGGGCCCCGTCGTTTTGACTGGAGCTTGGGCCGTCGGCGAATTTGATGGCGCTCACTTCAATATTGACTAATTGTGCCTCGGTGGTGGCAGGCGTTAAGCTAGACAGGTTAATGCGATATATTTGACCGTCTTGATTTCGCGAGAGATAAAAGTAGCCATTTAGATCAAAATACATCGCACCAAAAGTACCTGTTTGCCCGGTATTTCCCATTTCAATGATTGCACCAGTATCAGGGTTTAGTTGATACAAAATACCGCTGGTATTATCGACCCCAAACAACTTTTTATTGTTAGGATGAAAAGCAAAATCAGTTAAGCGGATAGGGGTATTACTAGAGACTAATAGAGCAGTTAACTGAGCATTAACATCTTGGTCTAGCGGCGACAGGTCAACTTTATATAAACCGAGATTACGGCGATATAAATAATAATAATGGTTTGCGACATCGCCAACATAAAAAGTCTTGCCAGCTGGTAAGCCACTTATATTAAGGGTAATAACCTGAAAGTCACTGCCCATTCTGACCATCTGAAAATGGGTGGTATTAAAACCATAGAGATAGCGATCTTGCTCGTTAAACCCCAAACCATTGATATTTGCGTTTATTCCCGGGTTGTCTTCCAGTAATGCGTAATTACCAGTAACCAGATTGATGCCATAACTCGATACTGGATTGCCTTGAAACAAAAATGCTTTACTTGGACAATTGCTAAAAGGCGCTGCGACCAGAGATTTACTACTAACTGCCATAGCAATTAACAAAATTAATGGCAATAATTTAACGATGTAACGGTAATGATTGTAAGAGTTGGCTATACGTTGTGATCCTGTCATGACAATACTCCCTAAAGTTAGGGATGGTAATTCAAGCATTGTGCCAAAATAGGTTATTGAATTTTTATTTGTTTAAAAACAATTACTAATAGATTTTTTAGATGAAATAACTAGTAAGAATGGGTAATTACAGTGTTTAGGTTTTGCAATTTGCATTGCAAGATAAAACGTTTAATGAATTAAGGCAGCTTCGGTATTGAATCTGCCTTAATAGAGTTTTTTTATAAACTGGCGCCGTACTCGAATAATGCTTTTAAAATTGACAGTTTTCGCTCATCTTGCGGGTTTTCTATCGCTAAACTCTCGAGTAACATGCCATAACTCTCACCATCAAGCTTGTTACGACGATAATCATTCCATTGCTGTTGATCGTCAACAGACAAGGTCAGTGGGAAGTTTCTGGCGCGAAAACGAAATAACATTTCCTTGAGACGTGGGTCATCAAAGGTAAGTTCGAGACTGGCCAGTTGTTCTGGCTCAGTTTGACTAATGCGCTCAATAGCTGCTTTGTCGGCGCTGCCGAAGAAACCACCACTATACAGCATTAAATCAGGATCGGTTTCTGGCGCGCGGTCGTTTTCTATTGCAAAGACAGCGGCCAATTTTTCTCGTAATTGTGGCTGTTGTTGCAACAAATCAAGATTTTTACGACATAAGGCCCTGTCGATACCGTGGCGCTCTGCGGCTTCTGGCGTGAGGGTTTTGGCCGGAGCAATGACTGGGCATTTATTAATATGTATTTGTTTGATAGGCACCGGTAAATCATCGCCTAACTCACTGCGCTTAGTATATAAGCGTTGTGCTAACAGCTGTGCGTCTAATTCGAACAGTGGCGTAAGATCCATATTGAGATTAATGCAGATAATCGCATTTTTATTAGTCGGGTGATAAGCCATAGGCACAATATAAGTACAGCAACCCTGACTTGCAGGAATTTTAGACGTTACATGGACCAAGGGCGTAAGATTAACCAAATCTAAGTATTTACTCACTTGCTGCTTACGGCGCAGATTAAAGATGAATTGATAGAGCTTTGGTTGTTTTTCCTTGATTAACTTGGCCAACTCAATAGTGGCAATGACGTCGCTTACAGCGTCGTGCGCGCCTTCGTGTTTAATGTTATTGGCCTTGGTTAATAACTCAAGGCGAAAACTAACAATGCCATCGTCGTTTTCGGGCCAATTAATTCCCTCGGGGCGCAGGGCATAACATGCACGAACAAGATCAATAATGTCCCAACGTGAACAACCATTTTGCCATTCGCGGGCATAAGGATCTAAAAAGTTACGGTAGAGTGATTGACGGGTAATTTCATCGTCAAATCGAATGCTGTTATAACCTGCTACTACGGTATTAGGCTGCGCAAATATATCGTTTATTTTACTGATGAAGTGCGCTTCGGGCATACCAAGTCGATTAACTTTTTGCGGCGTTAAGCCCGTGATAAAGCAAGCCTGGGGATGTGGTAAGTAATCGTTAGCTAACTGGCAATAGAACTCAACGGGTTCATCAATAATGTTTAAATCTAGATCGGTTCGAATACCGGCAAATTGAGCAGGACGGTCACGTCTGGTATCGGCTCCCCATGTCTCAAAATCGTACCAAAAGATAGTTTGTTGATTGTTGGTGTTTTTATATTGATTCATTGTGTTCCATAAGCCCAATATTGATGGGATTGGTGGTTATATTAGATCGGTACTTTTTGGGATTATAAGCCGAGAGCCTATGTTGATAATTAGGGTGGACAGTTTATCAATGTACCTTTTGTCACAGTATATACCCAAGGCAATGCAATGGCTAAGTGAAAATTATGCCGCGGACCATCAACTTACATCGTAATATCTTTGGCCGGCAGCATCGCAGTTGGCTGTGCCGACAATTAGACGGTAAGTTATAGGGCAGTAACAATGATTTGATTTGGACTATCCCGTAAATGGTTTTTAGGTGAATGAAAATTATCGCTATTTAACTATAACTTAGCTTATTTAACCTTGATCATCATTGGCTTGCCAATATCACCGACCTGAAATACCAAGAGTTCAAGATCAGCTGATACACTGGAGTTTTTGGCTATCATCTATGAATTAGTTGGCTCTGGGTATAGTTCGCCAGCTTGCGCTAGATGGGACACACAGACTTGAAGGCATATCTAGGCCACACAGGCTGTATTTTGTTGCTGGTTACGCAAAAAGGTTGCAGTACAGGGTGCTAGTCCTAGCTGGGCATCAACTTGTTGACCTAAATATTTTGCAATGGCGACCATCAAGGCTAAATGATGGATTAAATGACTAGAGGCAAAACACAATTCACGGCCAAGTGACGAAATGCATTGAACGGGGGCGCAATTTGTCACTGAAACTTCAGTGCTAATTTTTAGTGGCTGCTGTAACAGGTTTAGATCAAGCTGTGATAACCATGCTCTAACCAGTTGTAGTTCAGTCAAGCCATCTTCTCGCACGCTTTCTACACTAATACCGCGACGGCGGATATCGTAATTTATTGTCTGTTGTTGGTTTGATATTAGCAATGCCTGATATAAATCAAGAATATGGCGTAAATGCTGACCTATAGAGCTATCAAACAATGGCGCTGGAGCTTGATGATAGCTGGTACAATCGAGTTGTTCGATAAAGCCAATGATTTGATCGAGCGATTCAATACTGCCGTTGATGATTTGTTGCATCTGCAATAATTTGGTCATTAAGTATTATTCCGGTACGCGTGATCAGAGGGTAACTCTGAACCGTGTAATTGAGGGTCTGATTGAGACAGTAATTGAGACCGTAATTGAGACAGTAATTGAGAGTTTGATCGAATAACTGACGCATTTGATTTATTATTTTCTGCGGGATTGTTTTCTACTGGACTATTTCCTATCTGATTGTTATTTTTAAGGTAACTATTTTTAGGACGATAGAGTGCATACAGCAAGCCTAGCGGTACCAGCGTCCAATACAACAGTGACAAAGAATTTAAACTTTGATCGTTGTAAGCATAAAAGGCGCCAAGCAGGGCAAAAAATACAGCGATGGCCCCTTGGGAGATATAACTCTTTAATAACAGTAACTGCAAAGTGTGTTTTTGATTTACGTGGTCAAAAAAACGCTTATTAAAACTAAGCCGAAAAAACGAAGTCAGAAAAGCAATGACTAATATCTGAAGGTACAGCGATAATCCACTGATCTCGGGTGTTAACTGGCCGCGTAAGGCCCAAGATATGGCATATAAAATGACTGCACTATAAAATACATAACTTTGGTTTATTGCGTCAATTTTATGCTTAATTAACATGAAAATTGCGCTTAACAGCACCGTCAGCCCAACCACTAAAATACCGAACTCTACTATATCGTTGCCCGAAATATAAAATAAACTCAATAGCCAAAAATAGCTTTCTACAAATAAAAAAATGCCATCAAGTGAGAATACTAAGATTTGAGACCAAGGTAAGGGTTCAACCGACGTTGGCGTCTTGGCCAAAATAGGCATTGGGCAGCGACGTAGCCCAATGATTAATCCGAGCAATGATATAACAAGACTTAGTAACCACAATAATCCAACATACTGATGCTGTTGTAAATAAGCGCCAACTAAGATGCCAAGTTTGAGTAATACCACCACCAAAATTTGAAAATTACCAAAATGTTTACCAGTTTGGTTCTTTGCTTGTTGCCCAGTTAAATCACTGAACATAATTCGCTGAGTGGTCCAATAAAAGCAATTATAAATGCCATTTAATATTGCGCCAACCACCAACAACATCGTGTTATCACCCGCGAGTAATAAACTAACCAAACCTAGCTCCGCGGCGAAAGATAGCAGTAAAATACTAAACCAGCGCCCGCGTCGATAAAGTTGTTGCCAGCCAATCAGCGCAACCACGAAACTCAAGCCAGTTATGGCAATAAACAGGCTAATTTCAGCAAGCCTAAAACCCTGTTGCCATAACAAAACCGGAATAAAAAAGGGCAACAAGCCAATGAGTAGAGAATGGATGCCACTAAAGCGGTAAAAGCTGGTTGCGCTATTCATTAAAAGACATCTGCCTGTTTAATGTCTAGCTGTTCAAGTTGGCGAATATAGTCAGATAAGTCTTCTTTGTCGCCATAACGAGGGTAGTTATGCATTTTCAAGTAAGGACGAGAATTGACCTCAAGAAAAATACATTGTTGGCTGGTATAATCCTTGGTTATATCTTGTTCAAAAATCACATCGATACCCAAAATGTTGGCATCAAATAACGAAAGTATGTTGATGAAAAGTTCGTTGTTAACCGCAGGAATGCTTTGTTTATCAACCGTGCGAACCACGCCACCAGGCGCTAACGATATCCGATAAAATAGGGTGACCACAACACCAGACTGTGGAATATCGTCTAATGTTAATTGCTGTTTTTTCAAAAAGTTTATCGTGGTGGCACTTTTATTTAATGGATAAATACAAGGGAATAATCCCATGGCTTGGCGCGTGTTATTTTCTTGATCGATAAGCTCACTGATCGTGTGTAAGCCATCGCCGGTTACGAACGGCGAATAACGTTCAATCACTGACATTATTTGGCCCTTTACGACCACTACGCGATAGTTTTTACCGAGTAAAAACTGTTCGACCACTGTTGTTGGCCACCACATTTTTGCAAAAAACATCGCGCGCCATAGTTCTCTATAGTTATTGATCGGAAAATGACTGCCCCGAGAAAAACCACTGACATTAGGTTTAATCACTAGCGGAAAACCATGTTGTTTAGCAAAACGATGGGCAACCATGGGGTTGAAGAATATTTGACCTTTGGCATGTGGCACATTGGCTTGTTCAAATACTTGGCGAGCTTGTGCTTTTGAGCGGCAACCTTTACGTGTTTCAAGGCTGTTGTAACTACTGCAGCCGCCCATGAATTTTTTACTGATCCACCCATAAATAACTTTTTTAATGGCTTTCATTGCTGGCCTCATTGTTCACCTGATACTTGGCTTGACGCATCAGGCCTAATTTTTGAAAAAACACTGCCTTTTTAGGCTGATTTTTAGGAATAAGCTTGGTCACTTTAGCGAGCGCTAACATCGCATTAAACACAAAACGCATTTTGTTTAATTGCGATGTATTGTTGGTCAGTAAAACTAACGGCATAGGTACAAACAAATTTATTTCAATTACCTGAAAATCACCGTTAACTAACGCATCAACCGAGTTAGCACGCACACCAAGTCGTGAAATTTTAAATTGGCCAATACTAGTAAGATAATCGGCTAATTTTTGTTGCTGGGCACAAGTTAACAGCTTGGTAATATCTTGATAATGGGTTTGCTTATTATAAATACCATTAATAGGATAGAGATCGTCACTGCTATTACTGACCTGAGTCACTGATAATATGGCCGAATGCGCGAGGTTTTTATGGTCTAAAATACTAAAGATTTCAAACTCAATGGCACCCGTAGCTGCTTGTTGTATTAAATGCTGGACATCAGTTTGGCCACGTTTTTGTCGTATTTTTTGCAGCTGCTCAAAATTATCTGCACGGCCAATCCCTTGAGAGTTTTGTCCCCATTCGGGTTTGACAAATACCGGGTAACTAGTTGGTTGACGGTTTTTGTCATCGACCCATTGTGGTAATCGCCAAGGTGTTGGCACTAGTTTATCAATATCAAGTTTAGAGAATAACCCTTTACTTTGATTGAAGTAGTTGGCATTAAGTCTAAAATAGTGCCAAGGTTTGACACCTACCTTAATGCAACAAAATATATAACTTAAAACTAGTAAGATTCTTATAAACATATAAAAATACCGCTGTCAGGTTTGTTAATTTAGTGGGTTGCATGCCGCTTTGTAATTAAGCCAAGCTAAAGCCAAGCCTAAAATTAAAATCGAGACTGCAGCATAAAATAATGAACCGCCATCGCTGACACCATTGTGAAGAACTTCAACACCTAAAGGAGTCACCAAATGGAAAAATATAGCACCAGACATCACCATTGCAGATAGCAGTCCACCGAAGCTATGAATCAAGGCTCTTGATGGCAAATTCTTGCCCAACTGTAATTTTTGAGCGGCTAAAATAAGTAATGGCGATAATAATATGAGCGACGCGAGAAGTTCAACAGTTCCTACCGCGACAGCACCGCTCTTGGCAAACCACTGACCCAGCGAAGGGTTAATAACATCTTGCATCCATAAACCTATGGTGCCGAAAATGTGTTGCGTATCGGGGTGGCTGGTAAATTTGTATGGTAATGACGATAAAAACACTTTACAAATCCAAGCCACAGTAACCCAGCTGAAAATAGTAGTGATACGATTTTTCATAAATTTCTCTTTAAATTGATAGATGGTGACGTTGTATTAGCTGGTATATTAGTTCAGCACTTTAGGCCAATTTTTATTTGCTTTGATGATTAAACTTTTAGGCTCTTTTAGCCATTTAGCTTGAACGTCAAAATCATAATTTAGATATAATTTGTTATCAATGATTGTCCACGCTAGCGGATCTGAACTAGCCACATCATTTTTAGCGACGGCCCACGCACAATATCCGCCATACTGTGGCACATATTGAGCTGGAGATTGAATGAATAAATCGAGATTCACCTTGCTACTAAAATGCCACGTTGCCCCTTGATAGTCAGTTGAAAATTTACTGCTGCCTTTTACCGGTTTACTTTGGGTAAAATACGCGACAGTGTCGTAGCCAGATACAGCGGTATCACTAAAATAGGAAGTATAGATTGGTGATTTAGCTTGGCTTGTTGCCGTGAATAAAGCGATAAAACTCGCAAAAAGCAAGGTGATGATTCGGTTGTTGAAGCTGTGCATAATGGACTCTCGTATTTTCTAAGTAAGGGCAGTGGTAATTAATGTTTCTAAATGTCCCTATATAGAACTGATTTTTCCATTTTTTATTTCATGTCGTGCATAAATAGTTTATTTAATATTGTCTCAGTTGCGAAAATAATACCAAAATGAAGGGGTATTAGTTAATTTAAGCCGCGCATTATGCCAATTCGTTGTTCACACAAATGTCACATGGCTGTTAGAGCTATCCCCTTGAACTTTACAGCGACAATGACGGCTATAGGGCACTTACAGTGCTTTGCAGTGGGAAAAAAGGCCGTCAACTGATGGTTGACGGCCTTTGGAAACTGCTTGTAAAGTTATTCTATTCTTGTGGGATCTCAAATGGATAGGTCACGGCTTTAGTATCAAACAAAAACAAACTACCATCGTCCAAATAAGTTTGAAATACAGTCTGAATGACGGCATCAAAACCCGTAATATTTTTAAAATCAATTAGCCTTAACTGCGCGTTAGCATCGGCAAGGGAGATCTTGCTGTTGATATTAGTTGGTAAGCTCGGTAAGACATAATTAGTTGCAGTGGCCGACATAAATATGTGCCAATTAACATTAGTTAGAGAGAAACCTAACTGCAAGTTAATACCATCGACCGCAGTCGCATTACTGTATTGCCAAGAAAAACTACTACCGGTGTTATTATAACCAATATTACTGGCGCTAAAGCTCGGTAAATCAAATACTAATCCAGAGGTTGGTAACTCTGTTTTAATCCATGTTTCGTCATAGACTGGTACGTCGCCATTGCCGTTATCGTCTTCTGTTTCAAGTAAAAAATAATATGATGGTGAATTAATGTCATAAACAGTGATCGAGTTTACGCTTGATTGTGAGGAATTTAACAGCAGTGGTTTAAGAAAGCTGTCAGCTGAAATAGCGGTAGCGGTAATGGGCAATTGAGTATTGTTAATAAAAGGGATAGTAATAGGTGATTTTGACATGTCCAACGTTAAAGTTGTGCCAATGTCTGCACTTATTACCGCTTGAGAATGTGCTATTGGCGTGTCTTGCAGGCTCATGCTGTCATTACCATTGGCGATGACGTAGTAGTTTTCATCGCTTAATAACTCATCGCAGAACTTAACTGAAATTGCCGTTGTTGTTACTGATTTTTCAATGACTGCACCCAGAGTTCCGTTGTAATAGCCATATGGAATTGTCAACGCCACCACATCGTTTGGCACATTTTTAAATGAAACATCGACCGCAGTTTGCTCCGCTTCTGGACAAAATACAGGGTTGTTGATGCCAGAAGCTTGCTGCTCAACTAACACAAATACAACGTTGCGTTCTAGGGTGTCGACCAAGGTATCGATCTCGGTCTGCTGACCAATATTTGGCAGTTCGAACTGTTCAATTAGCGTGACAGTGACACGATCTCGGTCAATGACTCCAAAATTAGCCTGACCGGACGCGTCAGTTAACATGGTTTTTTCTATCGATTTACCATCGACGCCGTGTAATATTACCGTAATGCCAGCTACCTCGATATCTGAATTGAAGCTCCATGGTTTTGCCGTGACGATTAATGGCACCCCAGTATCAGCTTCGTTCCAAGTAATGGTTTGCTTCTTGTTAGTGGAATTGTTGGCAGTATCAGTCACCGTAACAGTAATATCAGCTGAACCACTGCCGGTGCTTGGCGCGGTCCAATTGACTGTATTACCAGTGGTAATATCGAGTTGGCCAGTGGTTGCTTGCCATTGATAGGTCAGTGCATCGTTGTCAGCATCGGATGCCGTGGCAATGAGTTTGACATTGTCCCCTGGGGTAACAGTGCTACTAGGGCTCACAGTCAAACCAGATATAACGGGTGAGCTGTTACCTAAATCGAGAACAACTGTTACGTCTAATCTTGGGCTAACTGTGGTGGTGGTAAATGTTTTAGCGTATAAGTTAGGCACAAAAATCGAGAAATTGGACTCCAATACGCTGTTAAAACGAAAGTTTCCTAATACATCGCTAATAATAGTACTGCCAAAGGAATTATAAATTTGATAATGAGGGATTGGTTTTCCGTTGTTATCTTGTAAAACGCCGTGCACGGCACCTTTATAAGAAGCAATGATCGGATTGCTAAGCTTAGTACAATTGGCTTCGTCATTATCTGTTGCACTAGCAGCGATCGATGAACTGTAGATATGATTGACACCGGGAACCCCTTCGCTGGCATCGGTAACTTGGTAATCAAATCGAGTATGTACCTGTTGGGCAAACAACTTGAATTTTTCTTGTCTGCTGTCGCTCTGTTTAGCCACTACGGTTGCATAACCCTGCGCATCGGTGCTGGTATAATAGGTGTTTTCGTAGGTGATACCTTGAGCTATTACGCTCATGTAGGGCATCGGCTGGTTGTTGCCATCAAGGACTTGCACCGTGGAACAAGTTTGGTCAACCAGCGGTTGGTCAACATTCCACCAACTAAAGTGGGTAACAGCAGCATTGGCAAACAATACACCATCTTTTTCAGTGATTAATGCATCGTCAATGGCAGCAGTGGCTGGCTGGGCGTCTTCGCGCAACCAAGTGCCTTGTTGCTCGTTATAAGACCACCATGCAATGGTGTCATTGGCGACATATTTACCCGCGTCGCGACCACCGGTTTGATAAATTGGCGGTAATCGCAAACTAACATCAACCGGTTGAGATAATTGGCTTAAATCATTGCCAGCGGCATCACTAACACTAATGTCAAAAAATGCGATGCTTTCGAGCAAAATATCAGGTGCTTGGGTAAGATCATTAGTGGCGGAGTAATCGCCAGGGAAAATTGATTGGCCGCGTGCAGAGCTCGGATCGCCATAAGTTAAACTGACCGTTGAGTTGGCCTCACCACCGGTAACTGCGCCTGCGGGCAGGGTAATCTCAATTTGATCTTGATTGAGTGTCACGGTGGTTTCTTGGGTTAAATCGACAGTTTTTACGATATCAGGCGCTATCATTTTTAGCGCAACACTGTAATCGGTTTTGTCTTTGCTTAAATTAATGACCTGCTGCGTGGCAACAAAATCTTCTTTAACTGTATTTACCACCCAGCGATTATTGGTTGGTATTTCAATATCACTAAGGACAAAGTAACCGTTATTGTCGGTCTGAACTTTGTTATCACCAACTGATACTTCAACCCCTGACAATCCTAGCGGAAAATTCACTTGACCTGATAATTGGGCGAGTGTTTTATCGGGGGTCGGTTCAACTATTTTAGTGGTGTTATCACTGCCGCTACCACCACAACTGGTGACCATCCCTAGAGAGACGGCCAGCACAAGGCTGCGTAATGAATATTTTTGTTGAAGGGGAGTCATCATTATTCCTTTGCATAAATATATTAGTAGTTAAAAGAATAGCCCACGACTAGGATATTGCTGTTTATTATCAATAAGCATAAATTCCTTTCGCTTATGATCAAAACACACTAGTCAGATTGACTATCATTTTTGTGATTAAATATTTAAATAATAGCTAAAAAACAACAGTATACATATTAACGGCAATGTTCAACCCGAGCTGAGATTCATCGACGCTATTGATGTGATCTCAATATAAATGCGCCTGCTAATTTTGTATTATATTGTCAGTGTATTATGCGGGTGATGATTTTACCTTGCGCTAGTAAAACTGCGAACCTAAGAAATAAAGTTGCTTCACGTCGTTTAGGTCATTGATTGTGACCACGTCAAGAAACAGAACAGGTACCCAGGGTAGTTAGGGCGTTAATTTTTTAGCATAATAACGATGGCGTAATACATCGTAACACCAGTTAAATGCTAATGCGTAGACAGCAAAGAAAATTGCGGCGCCAATATCGATTAACAGCGCGTTAATAAAGTTAAGTTCCAACACCCACATAATTAACGGCGTGCTGACGATCAAAAAGCCCAATTCAAAAAAAACGGCATGATAAATTCTTATTTTTAGGCCACGGCTTAAACGCTCTTGACCGAAATAATGGTCAAAAATAAGATTATAAAAATAATTCCAAGCCATCGCAATAACCGAAAACGCAATGCCAAGACCAGTCAATAAACTCTTGTTGTGATCGAGAAACAACGCAGCCACGGTTACGCCAAGAATTAGCGCTAAGACTTCAAATAACAGGCTGTGGAAAATCCGTTCAACATTGCTCATAGTTCATTACTCATAGTTCAGACCCTTGATCGTGATTGTTAACTGTGTTTTTAAAATAATTTAGATAAAGTAAATCGTTTTACTGGCTCAATCATATCTTATATTCGTATACTACAAAGTTAATAGCCATAAGGAAAAGTGATATGTATAACTTGGATCATCTAACCATGTTTGTCACCGTGGTTGAAACTGGCTCATTTTCAGCTTGTGGGCGAAAACTTAACAAAGCGCAATCGGCGGTTAGCCAAGGTATTGCTAACTTAGAAATTGATTTGTCGACCCAATTATTTGATCGCTCGACCCGCAAGCCGACATTAACGGTCAAGGGGCAGCAACTATTGTCTTATGCGCAGGCGGTACTAAAACAAGCCAATGAAATGCAAAGTGTTGCACTCGCTCTTGATAAAAATCAAGAGGCAGGTTTAGTGTTAGCGTTGGATGACGCATTGTTTGTACCAAATTTACAACAATTATTAACACAATTTTCAGTGCGATTTCCTGCAACTACTATCACGATTAATAGCATGGCAAGTCACTTAGTTGCCAAACGTGTACATTCACAACAGGCCGATGTTGGATTAATGTTTAGTGATTTGTTATTTCCCCATGAAGTTGATTTGTGTTATCTCGGCTGTATTGATTTTGTCGCAGTGGTCAGTGTCGAGCATCCTCTAGCTGCAATCGATGTTGTTACAACCGCTGATTTGATTGGCTACCGTCAGTTGTTGATGAGCTATCCAGAGCACATTGAACTCAATCAATTGCCGCCATTAAGCGCCGACATTTGGTATTGCGATTCGTTTAATGCGCTGTATCGATTAATGAAACAAGGGTTAGGTTGGAGTTATTTACCAATTCACATGATTGAACAGGCGAAGATCAATGGTCAAGTGAAAGTGCTCAAGACAACGTTTGATCATAAACCTTGGAATGTCGCCATTGACCGTGTTTTGGTCAAAAATCAACGGATCGGCCCTGCGCTAACGTGGCTAAGTGATCAAATGAAGCAACTCTTTGAGTAGGCTATTGTGATGATTATTTCATTGTAAATTTAGTGTTAATTAATTAGTCTTTGTCCAATGTACTTAATCGCTGTTTAACAGTTTTTTCATATATAATTTTAATGACTATTTTTAAAAAGGAATAAACGTGGAAAGTTTTGGAGTTATCAATTACTTAACTTATGTGTTGGGTGCTGTTCTTATTATATTATTACCCGGACCAAACTCGCTTTATGTGTTGTCGCTTGCGGCGCAACAAGGTCGGCGAATTGGTTGGTCTGCTGTCGCTGGCGTTTTTGTCGGTGATAGTTTACTGATGATTGCGACGGCATTAGGCGCGATTTCGATTCTTACTGCATATCCTGCGGTTTTTATGGTGATAAAATACGCTGGCGCGGGCTATCTTGTTTACATAGGTGTAAGCCTCATTGGCGGTGCATTAGCTACGTGGAAAACTATTGGTCAGGATGCGTTAGATGAGCCGGCGATAATCACCAAGACCTCAAACAAAAAGGCGTTTAATAAAGCGCTATTAGTGAGCTTAATAAATCCCAAGGCAATTTTGTTTTTCTTGTCATTTTTCGTCCAGTTTGTTGACCCACAATACGCAACGCCAGCCGTACCATTTATTATTTTAGCGGTAACACTACAACTGTTTAGTTTAATTTATTTGGCGGTATTAATTTATGCGGGCTCAGTATTGGCACAAGCCTTTAAAAAGCGTAAAAAAGTCAGCGCAATATCAGGTGGTGGAGTCGGCTCTGTTTTTGTGTTATTTGCAATAAAATTAGCATTAGCTAGCGGTTAAATTGAGCAATGTTTTACGAATTAACTTTGTTTAACTTCGCTTGATATAGATCATGATTGCGCGGTAGGGCGCGCAATATAATTATATTAATTCAACCAGATAGCTTAAGAAGATTATGATCCCTACTATTAAAACAATCCTGTATGTTTCCGATATTGAAGACGGTTCTCGACCAGCATTTAGAATGGCCGTTAGTTTAGCCAAACAATATGACGCCAAAATCGTTTTTGTTCACGTGCTTGAGCCGCTGCCAGATTCGGTACGTGTAACGCTAGAATCAACGATGTCGCGTGCAGACTACCAGAAAATGCGCAGTGAAGGTTTAATCCAATGGAAAGAAACCATCGCGCGCCGCATTGACAATTTTTGCAGCAGTGAATTAGCCGCACTAGATTGGCAGCCTAAGGTCGAGTCGTTATTGTTAGAAGGTGTGATCCATAGAACAATTGTCGACGCTGCAGTGACCAAAGAAGCTGAGTTAATTGTAATGGGAACACGCACACACAGTGCAACTAAGCAGTTCTTCATGGGCTCAACAGCTAATAAAGTGATGCACCACACTGATATTCCAGTGTTAGTAGTACCGTTACATTAATAGTATTGGCTATGTTGTAGTTAACTGTTGCTATAAATATTCACCAAGCTTATTGCTAGCCACACTTAACTAAACATAAAAAAACCGCGCTGTTACCAGCGCGGTTTTTTATTAACACAGATTTAAGCTAGCTAAATTATGCAGCTTTTTGATCTTGTTGTTCAGTGCTTTCTGATAACTCAGAAACATCAGCGGTATTCAAAGCGCCTTCACTTTGTGCAACGATAGTATTAACAGCTGTATCGCCAACTACGTTAGCTGCAGTACAGAACATGTCATTAATACGGTCAACAGCGGCAATGATTGCTAGTGCTTCAATAGGCAAACCTAGTTGATGCAGTAATACACCAATCATTACAACACCACCACCAGGTACACCACCGGCGCCGATAGACAGTAATAATACCGTTAGGCCGATAGAGATTAGGTCAGCAGATGCAATTGGCATACCGTAAGCGTTGGCTGCGAAAATTGTTGCAAGTGCGATGTAAATAGATACACCAGACATGTTCATGGTTGCGCCAAGCGGCACACCAAAACCAGCAACCGAGCGTGATACACCAATTTTTTCAGTTAGTGTGCGCATGGTAACAGGGATTGTTGCATTAGAGCTGGCAGTCGATAGTGCAAACAATACTTGCTCGCGAGTATGACGACGGAATACACCAGGCTTAATGCCAGTGAATGCCCAAACAATCAGCGGGTAGATGGCGAAAATCCAAAAAACCAACATCGCAACAACTAAACCAACATAACCGGCCACAGAGCCTAAAGTCGCAACGTCTAAGGTTGCACCTAACTGAAGCATTAGCGCGAATACACCGTAAGGCGCCATTTTCATGATTAGCGTAACTAGCTTCATCATTACTTCGTTGGCCATTTTAAAGGTACGTACCGCTGGGCCACCACGAGATTCAAGTGCTTGAATCGCTAGACCTGTGATAATTGCCATGAAGATGATTTGCAGCATGTCGCCACTAGCAAAGGCCTGAACTGGGTTACTTGGCACAATGTTGATGATAAGCTGTGCAAGATCTGGCGTTTCAGTCGTCGCTAACTTCATCACTTCGCCGGTCACAGCAAGGTTTGCACCAGCGCCAGGTTGAACGATCATCCCGACAGTTAAAGCAACCGTAATTGCTAGTAAGGTATTAACAATGTAAAAACCGAAGGTCTTGCCACCAAGGCGGCCAAAAGATTTGATGTCTTTTAGTTCACAGACACCACAAACAATTGAGATAAAGACTAGTGGTACTACCATTAGCTTAATTAGTGAGACAAACATCCCACCCGCGGCTTCAGCTGTGCCTACGACATAGGTATTTAAAAAACTAATAGTTGGAAATGCATATTGTATCAGGGTACCTAAAAGTAAACCGGCAAACAAACCGATAAATATCTTACCCGACAAAGACTGGCCCATCACGGACTCCTTAAGATGTAGTGTTTGGTAGTGGTGAAACAACCGTTAATACCAACGGGTATAAACTGCTGTTAACAAATTGAGCGGCCGAATCTTACATGGCTGTAACAATATTTATAGGGTGCAACCCGACCTTAAGCTAACAAGTGTGACGCCTGTCACGCTTTTGCGGTTTAGTTGTGCTAAAAGTGGGCGCTGAGTTCAGGCTATGTTTGGCTTAACAAGCCATGAGGGGCGGTTGCTAGGGCGCAATGAGTACCAAACTGGCTTAGTGAATATACAATGTTTGTTTTATTCTTACGCACACAGGTGCGTTAATTGGTGAGTTGTCCATGATTAATCACGCGATGTTAACAAGTTAATTGCGCGGAGTTAACGGGATCGCCAACTGTAACAATTTTGAGCTAAGCTTCAAGTTAGCCGCCGCCGTACGATGATTATTAATCATAAAACGCTGTTTTATGCCACGTCGGGTTAAGGCAATCATGCCACCTTGAGCAATGAAGTGCTCACCATCACCAACAGTTAACATCGGGGTTGTTGCTGTATTTGTCAAAATTTGCTTGATGTCACGTTTATTTTCGCCTGAAATAAAGAGTACTTGGCAGAGAGAGCTTACCTGACTGACATCAGATAAATAGCGTATCTTGACTATGCGTTGGTGCACTCGCTTGTTGGTTAGTTTACCTAAAGCTTCGTTAATTATTTGATGCTCAAAGCTACAAAAAGTAATGTTATTACTCGGATAGTCGGGCCATTTTGTATACTTGGCAAATTGATAAATAAAAGCCGCTTTAAGATTGTCGATATTAGTCGAAGCCTGACTTTGTGGGCTACAAAGTCCGGCGATAGCCATTATGACAATCAATATTTTTAATAAGTTAATCATTGCTAATTCCTAAAACAACCACTGCCAGCCAAGCTTAATATTTTGCTGTTGGCTTAATTGTGGGCCAGCAAGTTTTTGGTAAATAGGGCGATCAAGTTCGATATTGATCAGGTTGCCTTGTAAAGAGTCTGTAAAGGCATAACTTAAACCAAGCACAATATTGGTCTTCTTCTGGCGTGTTAACCGAGGGTTAGCCATTGGATTAATAGTGCGCATCATGGCAGCGATGTCTTTGTCTTGCCCAGATATCGCTTGTTGATACACAAGGTTAATCTGGGTATATAACGCCAAATTGTCATTTAGACTGTAATGAAGCCATGTATTGAGTTTAGTTTGGTTGCCCAGTCGGTAGCCTTGTTTGTTATTGCCACTTACCCGAGACGTTTGAATTAACTGCGCGCCCCAATACAATGATGGTGTTACGCCATGGTAAGACAAGCCGATAATTGGGTCGAAAGTGCCTGAACCTAACTGCATGGCATAAGGTAACTGACTTGCCTCGGAATTTTGACCAATCACATCAGTGCTGGTGATGCTGCCAGTGGGCAAAGATAGGCCTAAGGTTAGGCCATATTGATGGTCAATATCTTTAGCCATGTTATGGTAATAGTTATAATTTATCTTTACTACGGTGTCTCCCCAACCACTATTGCTGGTCGTAAATTGAGTGGCGGTTGTTTGGTGCTTCATTTTTTTATTGAGATATTTAGCCATCAAAATCCACGTTAACTGATCACTACTGGCATACATTAAGTGAAAAGATTGCATGGTTGTATTCATTGAAACAGGGCTGACAGAGTAACCATATTGGTTGCCCAAGAGCTGCGCCGACGAAAGCTTGGTTGTATTATCGAGCAGCTGGTCCATCGTATTTCTCGCCCAGTTATAACCAAGCATCATTTCACCTTCACGGTGGATATGCGCGGACAATACACTGGCGGTATAGACATTGAAGTTGATTAGTTGCTCTAAATTCATTGCGCTATAATCGTACGGGTGCGAATGATCTTGATCCTGAACTTGGCTTACTGCCATACCAAAAGGGCACATTAGCGCCAACGACATCGCAAAACTCGTGTGTTTTATACCAAGGCGTATCTTCATTTACTTACCTCAGTGTCATTTTGTTTAGCAAACCGCTGTTGCCATTGCTGGGTCAATAACACTGATGACTGCTTTGCAGAGACTGGTGGGCTAAAGTAAAATCCTTGGATAATTTCACAGTGTAGTTGTTGAAAAAACTCTAGCTGCTCGATTGTCTCGACACCTTCTGCAACTACTTTGAGCTTTAAGCTATGGGCCATTGACACAATAGCACGGGCAATAGCGGCACTATTGTCTTGGTCTAGCTCACGTACAAAGGATTGATCAACTTTTAAGACATCGACCGGCAGTTTTCGTAAATAGCATAATGACGAGTAACCGGTGCCAAAATCATCAATTGACAGAGTCACCCCCAAGTTTTTAATCACATCGAGCATTAAGGTTGTTTTTTCAGGGTTATCCATCACAATCGATTCGGTTAATTCCAGCTCAATATATTGGGGATCAATTGCAATATCTTTGATGATTTTTGCAATTTCTAGTGGATAATCAGAGAGCTGAAACTCGCGGGCCGATACATTGATAGCTATCTGTAAATGCTGATGTCCGTCATCGTGCCACTGTTTTAACTGGCGACACGCACTAGCAAAAATAAATCTTCCTAACTCCTTAATCAGTCCTGCGTCTTCGGCAACCGTAATAAATTCAACCGGCGAAATACTGCCAAGCTCAGGATGTTCCCAACGGGCGAGGGCTTCAAAGCCAATAATTGCAAAACTGCTAGCGTCAACTTTTGGCTGATAATGCACTGATATTTGCTGACGTTCGATGGCGTAATGTAATTCGTGTTCAATTAAATTTCGGCGCTCGGCTTGAATATTCATCGCGTGATCAAAAAAATGAAAATTATTACGGCCATTAGTTTTAGCGTAATACATCGCTGTATCAGCTTGCTTTAATAACTCCTCACTGGTGGTTGCGTCATTGGGGTAGGTACTAATGCCAATGCTGGTGCCAATGTGGGCCCGTTGATTATTGAGCATAAATTCACGTTGAAAATCTTGCTGAATCTTACGTGCGACGGTTTCGGCTTGGCGCAAACTGGTGATGTCTTCCAACACTATCGTAAATTCGTCACCGGACAGCCGAGCGAGTAAATCGCTGTCTCTGATGTGCGATTTCATGCGTTGTGCGGCTTGGACCAATAATTCATCACCAGCATCGTGGCCTAACGTATCGTTAACCTGCTTGAATTTGTCAAGATCAATAAATAACAAAGCTAGAATTTTGTTATGACGTTTGGCACTGGCGAGCGACTTGGTAAAATGATCGTGGAACATCGCCCGATTTGCTAATTTTGTCAGCGGGTCAAAATTGGCCATAAAAAATAATTCATTCTCATTTTTTTTACGTTCGGTAATATCTGAAAATACGGCAACAATGTAGTTATAGTCTTGATGGTCGGTATGCTTTACGGCGTTTAAGGCCAGCTCTAACATATAGGATGAGCCATCTTTGCGTTGCGCAGTTAATTCGCCGCTCCAACTGCTTTGGTCACTTAATACGGCTTTAATTTGGCTTAAGTTGTCAATTTGTTCAATGACAGACAGTGGTTTATTGTGAATTTCGTTGGCATCAAACTGGGTAATATTACTAAAAGCCTGATTGACCGCTATGACCCGAAATTGATTGTCGAGGATCACAATTGCATCGCTGGTATTATCGAACACCGAGGCATACAGCTTAATTTGCTCTTCAGCGAGATGTTCTTTGGTGATGTCTTGCAAGGTCCCGGTCATTCGTAACGGCGTTTGCTGGTTGTCGAACTGAGTCACTTTGCCAGTTAGTTTTAGCCATAACCAAGCATCATTGCACGAAATTCTAAACTCGATATTATATTGCTCAATTTTATGACTGATGTAATGCTGAGAATGAAATTTAAAGCGCTCGAGATCGTCAGGGTGGATCATTTGATGCCATTGGCTGTTCGATACCAGCGCTTCGTTTTGATTGAGCCCAACAATTTTACAACTGTGTTGGTCAAGGTAAAGCTGCTGCTGGCATAAGTCGAGATCCCATAACCCTTCACCACCACCGAGCAGCGCTAGCGATAGGCGTTCTTCGCTTTTGAGCAGCGCTTGTTCGGCCTCTGACATTTTTGCTAACATGCCATTAAACCCACAAACAAGTGTATTAAGCTCAGCAATCGGTGTTGACTGGGCCCGTAATGAGTAATCACGTTGCTGGCCAATTTCTTTAAACAGCTGCACTAATTTAGAAATAGGATTGATGATCGTGGCGATTTTGCGGCGGGTAATTAAGATAGTGACCGATAATGCCATTGCAAACAGCACCAATGCAACCAGCGAAAATTCAAGCTGTCTGACTTTAAGTTGTTCGATGTCTGACAGCAGATATATTTGACCAATGATTTCACCATCCCAAATAATAGGTTGCGATACCTCGATAAAATCGGCAGAAATTAGGATGTGGTTTTCGATAACTCGTGCATTGGTGGTAGTGGGCCAGTTGTTATTGTATTGACTGAAAATATCACCGGCAAAATCGATGATCTCGCCATAGCGAATTTGTGGGTAACTCGTTAACGAGTTTAATACTTGGGCTGCGGCCTCATTGTCTTCAAATGACAACGCGCCTTGCGAGTTACTGGCCGCGACTTGGGCAATAGCACTGACTTGTTTGGCTAAATCATTTTTATAGCTAATTTGGTCGTAAATACGAAATGAAAAAAATGATAAGAGCAAGGCAACGCTGCCAGTGTAAATCAGCACCTTAGACAGGCTGTTTTGCAGCGAATTATTCGGTGATTTGGTGCTCGCTAGTGTCTGATCCGTTGTTGGGGCTTGGTCCACAATTCAATCCTTGAACTTATAACACAAAATAGGCAACCGTGCCGTCTACCTAACATAACGGATTGCTTGAATTATTGCTAACATTTTGACTGGAAGTTGTTTTGATTATTGAAGTTTTTAGACATTTTGGGTAATACAGAAAAGGACTAGGGTGCAAAAAAAGCCAGTGAGTAAAATCACTGGCTTTTTGGTGTCGTACGCCCTAGCTCAGGTTAGCTAGAACTCAGGTTAGCAAGGGCTCTGGTTAACTAGAGCGGTGGTTAACTAAACTGCAAAGTTGCCTACTAGTACCTTTAATTGCGACGACATATTGGCTAAATCTTTACTAGCGTCTGATGTCTCTTGGGCACCGCTGGCTGTCTGACTGGACATTTCGTTAATATCAACAATATTTTTGCTGATTTCTTCACTGACCAAACCTTGCTCTTCAGCAGCGCTGGCAATTTGCTCACACATGGTGCTGATTTGATTAACCGAGGTAGAAATAACCGTAAAGGCTTCACCAGATTGCCGTGCACATTCAACGGCGGTATCTGTTTGGTTACGGCTTTTCTCCATAATGTTAACCGCTGCGCGGGTACCGACTTGCAGTTTATCAATCATGGCATTAATTTCTTTGGTTGACTCTTGCGTTCTGACCGCTAAAGTCCGCACTTCATCTGCAACAACCGCAAAGCCGCGCCCTTGTTCACCGGCACGCGCCGCCTCAATAGCCGCATTTAAGGCCAATAAGTTGGTTTGTTCTGCTATGCCCTTAATGACGTCCATCACAGAATTGATGTTGTCGCTGTGTTGTTCAAGTTCTTTGATCGTCACCGCAGCTTCGGCAATTTGGTCAGACAACTTGTTAATTTCACTCACCGCGGTATCGACAACTTTGCTGCCGGCTACGGTTTGTTTAGTTGCATCAAACGCATGGCTTGCTGTCTGAGATATATTTCCCGAGACATCGCGAGAAGTAGAGGTCATTTGATTCATTGCGATTGACACTAACTCTGTTTCACTGCGTTGTTGGTTAATAACTTCACTGGTTTGACTGGTAACATTAGACATCTTTTGCGAGGCATCGGACAATTGTGCAGTAACACAGCTAATGTCTTGGATCATCGACATTAACTTACCGCGCATCGAGTTCATAGCCATTAACAGTTGACCAATTTCATCTTTGCTGGTGATTTTTATTTCTTGGGTAAAATCACCAGTTGCGGTAACAATAGCTATTTTAATGCCAGTAATAATATAACGGCTCAATAGTTGGCTAAGTATAATAGCGCCAACAAAACAGATAATAGCAATCATAAAGAGAACTCTTACCGCTTCAACTTCATGAGCACGTGCTATTAATGCGCTGTTTTTAGTGAAGGATTGAATATCGTTCAATAAGGCCTCGCTTTTAGCATCGAGACTTTCTTCTTCTATTTCGACTTTTATGATCAAGGGCTCAGCAAGCTGTGTATTTCCTTTTTCGAGTAATGTAAAGACCTTATGTGCATGTTCTACATAGGTTTCGTGCGCTATTTTTAGTTGAGTGATCTGAGTGCGAATTTGTTCAAATTTATTTAAGATTGTCTCATCGGCGAATGATGTAGCCTGTTGGGTTAATTTAATGGCATCGCTGGCCGCCTGCTCGATGACCTCGGATCTTTGGTCAAAATGATGTATTGTTTGTTTAAATTTATTGGCGTAGCTTGGTGAGAGATTAATTTTTGATCCGTAGTATAATGAACGCTCAAACGATACTGCTTGCTCCAGCTGGCTTATTGTAATTAAGGATATATTTTGAGTAAGAGGAATGTCCCCCTCAACAATGGTGGTTAATTCGTCACCTATACAGTTAAGAGATTGGATAGCATAGCCAAAACCCAATATCATAAATAGTATCATTGAGCTAGTGTAGCTCAATAGCTTAAACTTTAATGGCATGTCTTTAAATAAGTGTTTCATGACTAATTCCTTGGTCAATTTATTTTTGTGAAAGCAACAGAGAACGCCAGTTAATTTCTTGGACTCGGCGGGTATTTGTGCAGACGTATTGCTTAAAATTATTAATTTGTTGTTGCGCTAGTATATCTAGGGCGTTGCTTGCGATACTTTTGACCGTGTTTATCAGATTTATACCGTTAAAGGTAATGGTTTGGATTTGCTGTAGGGTGTTGCTTTGGTTGCCTTGTGTGAACATTGCACCAGTAAGGTTACCCCTGGCATTTTTATGGTTCAGACGTACCCCCATTACGCAGTGGCTACCATCGCTTTTGTAATTGGCTAGCAAGGTCCAACCATTATGTAACACTTTGAGTGCAGTCTGTTGGTAATTAAATTGTAATGAAAATAATGTCGCAGCTTGCGCAACTTCAGATTCAAAATTAATCGGTGACTGGCGTTTACCACTGCCACAAAGGTAAGTAGTGACCGCCATTGTTATATTAAATTTAGTTTGATTCATTAGTAATCCTTTACTTAATAACTAAAATCGTTAGAAATAACAGCTCATATATTCTTTTGGGTTAAAAAGCAAGCATTTGTAGTCTATAAATCATGTTAACTACGATGATTAGCAACATAAAGTGGTTCCTGTGGTAAAAATACGGCTATAGCACTAAATTCCCTATTAACAATAATCATACTAAAGGTATTCCCTATTCATCAAATGTTTGCGTGCTGATTAGAACTTTTAAATTAAGTCAAACTTAATGGATATAGATTACAAACACAAGACTATATTACGGTAATTATAATGGCATTGCTGTGTAAGCTCAGTACCCCAGGGCAAGATTACGTATGCTCAATAAATAAGCTGCAAAACTTTCTCTGCATAGTTAGTATCTAGTGCTGCTTTGAAGCGTTTAGCCTTCAGACCTTTTTTGCAGCTCTTTTCAAGTTTCA
>Ga0105359_10000752_pt1 | contig 27057 bp, 23 predicted proteins | sample GOMGulsemesocosm_6_FD_83659 | JGI IMG/M metagenome (GOLD analysis project Ga0105359, IMG submission 83659) | Methane-oxidizing microbial communities from mesocosms in the Gulf of Mexico - GOM8C Gulf of Mexico | ecosystem: Environmental > Aquatic > Marine > Cold seeps | place: Gulf of Mexico...
AGGCATTATTTTGAACACGAATATTAGCCAAGGTGTTATAAGCTAAATATTGAGACTTAATTTCATCAGGTAACTTTAGGGCTTGCTCGTTTAATTCAATAATTTCGTTATCTGATTGTACCAACAAATACGCTCTAGCGAGTAATGGGATTACCTTTGCATTTATATATTTTAGTTTATGCGCTCGTTCTAGTTCTTTAACTGCTTCAAAACCACTGCCTTGTTGTAAGTAAAGCTTACCCAAAATAAACCGAGCTTCGATATTATCAGGTGATTTTTTTATCGCATTTTTTAATTCAATAATACTTTCATCAAATTTACTTTCATTAATGTAAGTTTTTGCTTTATTAATATGAGTGTCTGTCGTTACGCTTTCGCTACAACCTCCAAAAATAAGTAATACAGCACAACAAATTAATATTCTATATAATTCCATCAACCAGTCCTATACATTTCGATAGATATTTCTAATATGAACATACTACCGACTTAACAAACCTCTTACAATTACTAGTAAAATTAACTAATGATAATATTAACCGTATTTTTAATAGGTAAAAGAAAAACAAGTATCACTGACTACTATTTCTAGGTAGTATTAGATTTATATAATATGGATATCTACAAATAATAATGAATAGAAATATGCCTTTTGCTGTGCCTAATGTTAATAAACCTTTTCTCGGTATCTTAATTATATTTACTATTATTTCAGCTCTGAACATTCCTGTTCTGACCACTTTATGGCGACATAGCTTTGATGACGGTACTTATTCGCACGCTTTTCTAATACCTTTTATTAGCTTATACCTATATTACGAATTAGCTGAAAGTGGAAAACTGCAATTCAGAAAAGAATTTTCAATTATACCCTCCACATTACTACTACTCAGTTGTTATTTATTATTTGTTACCAGTAATGCTCAAATAAGCATTGGTTATTGGAGTTCATTCTTAGCCGTATTAATTACTAGTGTATCAATGTTGTATCGTTTCAATTGGCATGTTGTTTTTCCTGCTGCCTTCTTAGTCTTTATATTTCCGTTTTGGGGCATATTAGTACCTATCCTTCAAAGTATATCTGTCGCCGCAGTAACCTATATGATGAGTTTTACTGGCGTTCCCACTTATGTAGAAGCAGAAATAATTACTATTCCTGCAGGTGTTTTTGAAATAGCGGACGGCTGCAGTGGTTTAAGGTACATGATTGTTTCATTAGCCATAAGTTCTCTATTTGTTTTTCTTAATATTAAAGAGACTAAACGTGCAGCATTATTTTTATCGATAGCGATACTTGGAGCATTGTTAACGAATTGGATTAGAATTACAGCTTTGATTTTAATTGGTGAATATACCAATATGGAAAGCAGCTTGATGGAAGATCACAATACTTTTGGCTGGTACCTTTATGTTCCGTTTATGGTTTTACTTTTTAAGTGGGGCGAGCGTTTATCTTGTATTAAACTCAAGAGCAATGAAAGAAACAATCAAGAAGATAATAACAATAAGACAAGCAGTTCTTTGTTAATTTACATTTTAGCTGTTCTTACAATATCGTCAATATCACTAAAAATGCTTTTTTCTCCCTCGATTGTTACTTTGCATGATAAGCAATTAACTGTAAAGCAACCACATCCTCATATACTATTTTATTCTTCAGTAGAGATTATAACTCCTCCGATATCAAATGACCAAATCACTTACAATATTTATTCCTTTAATTACAGCGACTTAGACAGCAAAGCAACATTCTTTGGGAACCGAATAATTCCAGAAGGCTGGAGTTTAAAAAATAGAAAGATTGAAGGTGATTGGCAAACGTACATTATTCATCAAGGTACCCAAAGTGCGATATTGAAAGTCAGCTATGAAATTGATGAGAAGAAAGTAGCCCAACCAAAACAATTTAAAATAAATCGACTTATTAAAGGGCTAACAAGTATGACAAAAAGTAAACTTCACTGGAAGTTTGAATTATGTAATACAACTTGTGTTTAGTTGTTGTGTTTTTAAAAACATTATTTATTTTTAGTTAGTAGGTAATCAACCAACCAAGGTAAATCACTTGTTGTTGAAAACATCCAATTGAAGCGCCTAGGGGGGGAGATAATCCAATAACTTTTCTTTTGTTTACTCTTTGTAAGCACAAAGCCGGCTTTACATTGCTGAATGAATACTGAAAATAGACTTTTCAGTAATGAATCACTAACCTTATTTATTTTTTTAATAAAAACAGACTTCCCTAACAAGCCTGCAACATCACATGTATGTTGATGATCCGTCCATTGATCGTTATTTTCATATCTTGAATTTTCTAGTACCGCAAGATACTTTGGAATAACGATATTATTAACTTTTTCATTCCCCCAATAGATACCATGATCAAGGATAAAATCTCCAAAAGCGTCAATTAAAGATGCCGCTCTAACATCACCTGTTAAATGATAATATCTCCATAATGCATCACTAAGAAGTGCCATCATCCATGGTGAACATGTTGGAGAATACCCCCCCTCGCCTTCATGAGACTTAAATGTATGTTGTGGACATCCAACTAGGCCCCAATCATTATCAGGACGAAAGGTCATTTCTACTGTGGCATCTATTATTTGATTAATTCGTTCGACGGCAGCGTTATCTCCCGTTACCTCCCAATATGATATTGCTGTATTCAATGCTGCGGCTTGATGGCGTTCTGTCCAAAATCCACGTCCTAAACTATATTCAGGCTCCCATATTAATGAATATCGATAACTTTTTATCAAAGCGTCTTTCGCTTCGATATCACCACTGAGTAAATATTTATACAGCAAGCCTTTGGGCATCAAATACTTCACATCATTTTTTTTTGCGAATTTAAAAGAACCATTTTCAATAATGTTATCAATATAAAAGCGAGAAAGTTCATGACCTTTATTTAACCACTTTAAGTTCCCTGTCAGGACAAATAGTTGATAGATAGCTTGAGGTCTATCAAAAAGCCATTGAGAAGCTCTTTTCGGAGGGTAACCATTCTTGAGTAGCAACTCTTTATTGGTCACATAATCCGCATAATATGATTGTGGTTTTGTATACCAATCAGAACTATTTATTTTAGACTCAGGATGAAGTAATAAAGATTGTGCTAACCAATTTAAAGAAGGATATATGAGGTTTGAATCGGTTAACATTTCAATGTTTGAAGACTTTTGACTTGATTTATTATTATCCCATTTAAGTTCCAATAATGCGTTTTCTCCTGGAACATGGTTTACTTCGATAAGTAAAAGCCTAATATGCTTCTTCTTTGTTAAAGTTGGCCATTTATGCAGAATTTTATATTTAATATTAATAGGAACCCCCATTTCAGATAAATTAATACTGGCTGTCACTTCAATCTTTTTATTAGGAACTGGCAACAAAAATTGAGTTTTCCCCTTAATTAAAGACGCTTCAAAAGTGATCGATTCTTTGGCAAAAGAAATTGGCACTAAAAAAACAAACAGAACAATACCAATCAGACGAAAGCAAAAATTCATATTAATTGAAAACCTCTAGCGTAGCCATTACTGGTCGATGGTCTCCACCTAAAGAGTCTAATACTTCAACGCTTTTCGCGATTATATTTTTAGAATATAAAATGTGATCGATACGTATACTTAAAAATGGAATCCCTTTCCAATATGTATATTTAGTATGATTAAAGCCAAAACCACTTTCATTAAGCGCATTAGATAGCCAAGTAAAATTACGTTGATATATAGGGTCATCATCTGGCATATTAAAATCGCCTGCAATAACTAAATTAGCTTTATCCTTAATTGTATCATTAAAAATAGCAGCTTCTAACTTACGATTTTCGATTTTATATTTCCCGCTAGAACTTAATGTCCTCGATTTAATAAAGTCGACTAATGCTTCTCTTGGTGTTTCAAAATGAACATTGGATAAGTTGATTTTATGACCATTAATATCTATTTGATACGAAACAGCAAAATACCCCCAATCTTTAAGAATGCTACGATCTAAAGAAATAGTGTGTTCGTAAGAATGTTTACTTAGAATACATAGACTAACCTTGCAATCTATATATGGATAATTAGCATTTATCATCTTAACCGACTTCATTCTTATTTCCTGCAATACCAATATATCAGGGCGATAGTATTTAATAATTTGCTTCAATTTGCCTAATTGGCTCCCTTCTCCCATATTTGCGGTTACAATTTTAAAAGTTGTACTTTCTCCACCTGGCAAGACGGCCCTATTTGGTAGTTGAAAGTCCAAATAAACTATGGAGATATAGAATAATATAGGCAGACAATATCGTTGATAAAGAGTGAGAAAACGCCAGAATATCGACAATATACATATTAACGTAATTAACCACCAGCGAGGAGCAAACATAACAAAAAGTTCAGGTATTAACAATGAATCAATGCTAGGCCATATGGGTAAAGTAAAAACGATAACACTTACTAATAAGCTAAGTCTAAATATTAAGCTACTACATTTTCTAAGGCTATTTTGGGTAAATTTCAGCATATTTATTAACAATACCAACTTAATTATCGAATTCGAAACTTAAAGATCACGATTCCAAACTTATAAATCTGACGGTTTACTTATGTGTTTGAAATACACACTTGATTCAAATCATACAACAGAATACTGTACGAATTAAACTATCAATTTTATCTATTACTAGAAATATATAAAATAATGTTTTCATAACTGGTATGCTTTTGGATTATTCCTAATACAATAAAAACAGCCTTATGGAAAATCAATTACAATGGAATAAAGTAACCGACTCGAGTCAAATATTTTATTTAAAAGAGCAATGGGAAGATCTAAACAATTCTGTAAATAACAAAAATTTATTTACATCTTATTCGTGGATGATGAACTGGTTAGATATCTTTCAACAAGACCATTGGGAATATCATATATTCACAGTTTATCTTAATAAAAAACTTGTTGCTATTGCTCCTTTTTATATACAAAAAGCGCTCAAATGGAACCAACCCAAAACTCTTTACCTTTTAGGGCAGGGTGAACCTGAGATATCAGGCGTTTGTTCAGAGTATATTGATCTATTAATCATTCCTGAACATAAGTTAACCGTCATAAAAAGACTTGCCAAAGAAATAAAATCGTTAGAAGTAGACCGCTTTATTTGTCGGGCAATATTATACAATAGTAATATTTCGAACTTTATAAGTGAATCATTCCATTATACTCTAAAAGGTACCCACCTTAGGTATATGATAGACAAAAATCTTTGGGCACTAAACACTCTAAGTAAGAATACTCTTTCTCGATATAAAAGATCTATTAATCAATTAAATAAAATAAATGCCCAAGTTTGTTGGGTCGAACAGAAAGATTTTAAAAGTTTTTTTCAAATCATGGAAGAATTCCATCAAAAAAGGTGGCAGTTAAAAGGGAAAAATGGAGCATTTTCTCACATTGACTTTAAACAGTTTCATCAACAAATACTGACAAAGAACTCACAAATCAAGATAAAAATGAGCGCTGTATTAGTTAATTGCCGCCCTATAATTATTCATTATTATCTTTCCGATCAAACGACACTATATTTTTATCAAAGTGGCTGGGATGAAGAAAACCATTCAAAACTTTCGTTAGGGATGTTTTTACATTTATGGAGTATCCAGAACTGTGAACATAAATATTATGACTTTATGATGGGAAATATTGAATCTAGCTATAAAGCAAAATTTATTTGTGAAGAAGTGCCGATGACAAACATAGAAATTAACTTTACACCGTGGAAGAAATATTTAAACAAAATATTAACAAAAGCATCAATTTATATGAAGCTATGGTCAAACTAATAATTAACACTACTACATAGTTTGCTTTAAGTTTATTCATTCAATAACTCTTACTTAACTAGGATTGCATTTACTATTATTGTTTATAAATGTTCTTCAGCTAAATATTTACTAAATTCTTTTATACCTTTTGCATTTAAGTGATCACCATCTAGAAACTTATCTTCACTTATCTGAAAATCAGATAAGTCAATAAATTTAATATTAGTATATTTTTGCTGAACAGCTTTGATGGTTTCATTATATTTATTTTGAATTTTTTCAGGTATTTGTTTAATAAAATATGGGTGCATAGGTGTTGAGATTATGGTGAGTTTAATATCGAATTTCTCACTTAAACTTGAAATACGATGGATAACCTCTACCCCTGTTTTAGAGACATTAACATGCTCATTTTCATCATAAAAGTAATATTTAGCTTTATCTATAAGTGAATCGTTCTCAATATGGTTTCCTTCAACTCTTTCCACTCCACCAAAAAACTCATATTCTTTATAATGCACATTATTGTTTTAATAATTAACCACAACCTTCAAGTCAGACATATAGTTAAAGGGTAATCCCCAGTGAAACTTTAAATATGCAATAATGTTATCTGAACTTAATTTATTTATAAGAGGGTCAGATAAATCATCAATTAAATAGTAATATGACATTGCACTACTTCGTGAACCAGCATTACCTTGAAATAAATACTTGTCAGAGTATTGCGCAACATGAATAGGGGATATAGCCACGATAACATCTTTAATCTGAGGGTTGTTTTTTAGCAGTGCTTTCGCTTTGTAATAGGAAAAATAAAGAGGTTCACCAGACATAGCTACATTCAAAGCGCCTTCAATATAATCAGTATCCATAGATGTGGCTGAATGAGAAGCGCCAATAATTACAGTTTTGGTTGAATCTTCGAATTTAAATAATGCAGGGTTATATACAGGGCCTACAAAAAAATACTTACCAATAATAGAAGCTAAAATTATCAAAGCAAGTGTTGAACCTGCTGTAATATATATCCAAGTCGAATATTTTTTCATTGTAGCCTCGTTAAAATTGAAAATATAAAAAGCCACGAACGTAGCTCATATTGAATAATGAAAGAGTCAATAGCAACGCAGTAATTCCTGCATATTTTACTGTTGGTTTATAGCGTTCAAGTAATTGAGAACTATTTGGAAAAGCTAAAACTAAAACCATACCAAATAATAAATATAGGGGTTGTATAATCGCCAGATGGGTGGTGTTTTCAAAATCACTAAAGGAAAACATTTTCACAAGCACATAATAAGAATCTGAAAAATCATTAGCGACAAACAATACCCGTGTGGCTATGACGCCAATAAAGGTCATTGTCCATGCAAGAAAAAATGGTAAGCGCTTCTTAGCTTTAATCATCATATGTGAAGCAATAACAAATACACCATTAATTATTCCCCATACCACAAAAGTCCATCCTGCACCGTGCCAAAAGCCAGAAATGAAGAACGTTACAAATAACGCTAGATAAAAATTAAAATCACCTTTGGTTTTATCATAAACATTACGGAAAATATAATCCCCTAAAAACTTTGAAAGTGTCATATGCCACCTACGCCAATAGTCTGCAAAGTTACGAGCTTTATAAGGAGAGTTGAAATTCATTGGCAGTTTTATACCAAACATTATTCCAAGCCCTATTGCCATATCAGCATACCCAGATAAATCAAAATAATAAGATAATGTATAGCTTAACGATGCTGCCCAGCTTTCAAGTGTATTTAAAGTATCAGCTACATCAAATGCACTCTGTGCCCAATTTGACAGAGGGTCGGCAATTAATAGTTTCTTAGTACAGCCAATGGCAAATAAAAATCCCCCCCTAGCTATATTTTTATAACGAGGTAACGCTTGTTTTAAGTTTTCATATTGTGGTACAACGTCTTTATGATGAACAATTGGACCGACAATGAGTTGAGGAAAAAAGGTCATGAACATCAGGTAGTTAACTAGGCCGTAGTCCTTAGTTTCTCCTCTGTAAGAATCAACTAAGAAAGCAATTAATTGAAACGTAAAGAACGAAATTCCTATAGGGAGTAATATATTTTGATAAGGTAATGTGCTATCCAGAATCAAATTAAGGTTAAAAATGGCAAAATCGGTATATTTATAATACGCAAGTAAAGTAATGTTTAGCAAAACTCCTAGCCACATTACAAAAATCCTATATCGTTTGGTCTTATTAATACTTTTTGATAGGTGATACCCAAAAGCATAATTAACAAATATTGCAATAATAAAAAATGGAAAAAAATCACCACTACCATAGGCGTAAAAAAGACAGGAGCTTATGATAAGAACTATTTTGGCTAAAGTGATCCGGTTAAAACCCAAGCACAAAGAATACAGAAAAAAACAATAGGTAAAAAGCCAAAAATGAATCCGTACGTAGAAAAAATCATTGGGATGATTTACTCCCTTGAGTTGTATTTAGAGCATATTTAATTGTGTTAGACAGCTCTCTTTTCCATAATTGATAGCCTAATTGATTTAAGTGAATACCATCAGTTTCAAATAAAACCTCCATTTGACCAGTTAAGACTTTCGGTAAATCAACAAAATAACATTGCTTCATATTATGACATGTGCTTTGTAAATACTGGTTAAACTGAAAAATTTTAGTTTCTAAATTTTCACATATGTTTGAATTCGTTGCAGGTTGTAGGGCCGAAATAACTATAGGTAAACTACTAGGTCTTCCGTCAGGTAATCTATTGATTTCTTGAATTAACGAATCAAATTGTTTTGTCATTGTTAATATTTTAAAATGACAAAGATCATTAAATCCTGCGGCAATAACAACTAAACGGGACTGAGCTAACTGTTTATATTTCTGAACACGACTAATTAGACCTGAAATTCTTTCTCCACCGATACCCAAGTTTATACTGTAATTTGCTATTTGACTCACATCAAGGCCTTGAATACTTGAGCTTCCTATAAAAACGATGCTGTTTTTATTTATACTTCGAACTTATCGTTGGTAATGTGCATGTGTAATTTTTTCAAATAAATATTGCGGACTAGGGGTCATATTTATTAACTTGTAAAAATATCCTAATACTAGGATATTAAATGTAATAACTATAATTATTATTGTTTTCAAGCGTCTTTCCATGTGATTCTGTAATTATTTCCAATGATATATTGGATGATATATTGGATGATATATTGGATGATATATTGGATGATATATTGGATGATATATTGGATGATATATTGGATGATATGGAATTAACAGGCGATATGAATAATATCCGCTTTATACATTAAATCTGTTTTTTGCTAACTATAGTAATAGATAGAAGATTAATTAAAACAAGTCAAAACATCGATTTATGGGTAAACTTTGAGATACTCTTTCGCACAAGATTCCATACTAGCATTTTCAAGAGACCACAACCTAGCGTTTTTACTCATCTCGTATCTCCTCTTTCTATCTAAAATTAATATTTTAATATTCTTAACAAATCCATCGACATCATCTAATTCATTAATAAAGCCAGATACATTATTTTGAACTATTTCTGAATTGCCCCCCACATTCGAAACAATTGCTGGTAAGCCTGTAGCGCAAGCTTCAAGTAAAGCAATTGAATGCCCTTCACTAAGGCTCGTCAATAAAAATAAATCAGAATGTGATAATAAATCATTTACGTCATTTCTGTCACCCAGAAGATTAACATGGCCTTCTAGAGATAATGACTTGATTTCATCCTGAATGAATGAATATTCAGGACCATCACCAACAATGTCTAGGGTAACGGGAAGATTTTGATTTAAACATTCTTTAATTATATGTAAAGCTAAAGAATGATTTTTAACAGAGTTAAGTCTTCCAACAATAATTAGGCGCCCTAAATTGTTGTTGGAAGATATAATTGTAGGTATTACAATTCCATTTTTTATAACTACATTTTTATAACTTAAAAACTTTCGATTAAGCAAACTAGATTCTTGATATAGATCTTCAGAAACACTTATTATTTTTTTTATAAAAAATGCAGCGATAGTCCAATATAGCCCACGCACTCCATTGCCATGCCTAGTATTAACTATTTTATGAAAATAGGTAAATTTAGCTAATAAAGTGATGAATGCAGGGGAACGATTATGGGTATGTATAACATCAGGCTTGAAGTTTTCAATTGCCTTTTTCAGGCCTAAAATTTTATACTTACATTCAGTTAGAACTACAACCGAAATATTATTTTGTTGAGCCTTTTCTATTAAAATTCCACCGGAAAAAATACATGTGATTTCAACATCAAACCCCATTTTTTTCTGAGTTATAGCCAAGTCTAATAAAAAAGTTTCTTGTCCCCCTCTTTCTAAAGAATCGACTACATGCAATATCTTTTTCATGAACAATACTCAATAACTTCATTTGTAAACTCACCAAAAAATGGATGCCCAGCGTATTGTGCAAACCTTATGGTTTGAAATTCCAAACCAATTTCAATTAATTTCCAATCTCCAGCTTCATCCATAGCAAGATCTAAACTAATTAGATTAGCGTAAGGAATTTTTTCTGCTGTACTTATTGATATTTGTTCTAATTCATTAAATGCAGGAATTCCTTCAGCATCGGCAAAGATAATTTTTGAATTAGGGTGTTCTAAAAATTTAGCACCATATTTATCAACAACAAACTCGTTTAATTTGCCATTTTTTTGAATATTACAAACTAAGCCTCCTTGGGTTTCATTATCTAAATGACCATCTCTCCCCATACGAAGAGTAGTATTAAGTAAATGTACCTTCCCGGTTTTTACAGATCGATATAAACAAGCGCGAATTGTATTTAAACCGAAATCATGAAACTTCTGAAAGTATGGGTGAGGTTTTAGTATTGGTTGAACAACTAAATCATCATAAAGATTTATAGCTTTCAAAAGTTCCGATTTATTATTTACAAAATTAACATCCCTACCTCCAGCCGTATCAATGCTTTTTTTTACAATTAACGGAAAATCCACACTATCTATATTTAATTGTAATTCATCGTTTGATAATTGATTATGCTCATTAGAAAAATAGAAACCATCCATTTTATGAAAGTAATCTTTTATAAAAGTGGAATTGGGAAAAAGACGATTATAAAAAGATTTATGCTGTAGAAAAAGTGGCGCTTTAGCATTTAATTTTTTTTCAATAACTCCCTCAAATAATTCTTCTGGCACAAATTCAGAGGAATCGTTACCAGAGATAGAATAACAAACGTTTAGAGTATCCATACTAAATTGTTCATTTAAAGGCTGCCATTTATTTTGATGTTCCTGTTGCTTATCTGATAGTAAAAATTTATTCACTTCTTTTTTTACTATTCTATGCCTTTGCCTCCAAGCTTTAACTAGCTGGTAATAATGATACTTACTAAGAGCTGCCAAAATAGTTTTTTTTACTGATTGTTTCATGCCTTTCCCTAAAAAATAATAATACCCTAGCAATTAATAATTCGTATTATGTCATAACAGCATTAATTCACAATATACATTCTAATCAGAATAAAATAGGAGCAACATCTCTATGATTTTAATTCAAACAATGTATGATATCTACGATATATACTAAATTTTTCTAAAAATAGAAAACAAAGGGAAAAGATGGCTCGACAGCTACCTATAAAGGAAGAACAAAGCTCATCAATCGCCTTTTTTCTACTTTTTTTCTATACAGCTTCAGTACTAATACGTCCACACGAAATGTTTCAGTCATCTTTAGAATGGACTCTAATCAAAGTATTGGCCATTTGTTGCTTAATAGTAACTTTAGCATCACAACGGCCATTGAATGTATACCCTCAACATTGGATGCTTTTCTTTTTACCTCCATTAATAATAATTTCTGGTTTCATAAATGGCTCGGGTACCTTTGGTGTTTCTCAATCTAATGGTTTTATAGCTACATGCCTTATACCATTATTTCTATTTAGCAATTGTATTTCTAGCATTAAACGTCAGCATCTCATTATGATTGTATGCTTAACTGCAGCACTAATTATTGTACATAATGGCCATACACAGCAAATAAACTTATCGTGGGAAGGCTGGGCGCTAGGCACACAAGCAGTAAATAATTTTGGGAGTGAAAATCGTCGTATTACCTATTTGGGATTTTTTAACGATCCAAATGATATTGGTATGTTCTTAGTGATGAATATTCCATTTGCAGTCTACTTTTTTAGCAAAGGTAAATTTGTAGTTAAAACAATTATGTTAACAGTATTATTAGTATTGCTTTATGGTGTTTACATTACTTTTTCACGAGGTACAACATTAGGTGTAGTAGCACTAATTGGTGCTTATTATTTAGTTGTTAAAGCTGGGGATAAAGTATTCTTAGCAGCGATACTTTTCTCTCCGATCGCAATTATAATCCTCACTGTTTTACAAGGTAATGTCGATGAATCGGCAAATGGTCGATTAGAAGCATGGTACGCAGGAATACTAATGCTTATATCCTATCCCTTAGGTATAGGAAAAGGCGCCTTTTTTGATCATCATGGACTTACTGCCCATAACTCCTACATTCTTGTTGCTGGGGAGCTCGGAGTTATTGGCTATAGTTTATGGGGTGGCGCCTTAATTTTTACAGTTGTAAGTGGTTACTTATTTATTAAAAGAAGTGCTAGCCTTGACCTTTCTCCCGAGCAAGAGGCCGAACTTTCAATTAATAAAACACTTTTTTTCTCAATGGTAGGGTTTATGATTACTGCCTTTTTTCTTAGTCGCTCATATACAGTATTGTTATTCATATTTATTGGCATGACTTTAGCTTCGCATCATCGCACTGTAAAGCTAATACCTGAATTAAAGCAACATTTTAATGGTTCATTAGCAATGAAATGTATGATGTATTCTTGGTCTATTATTTTAGTGGTTTATATAGCTTTAAAATTGGCATTATAATTTATAGTAAATTAAATAATCTTTATTTGTTCATCGCCTATCCCTCAAGCTCAGAAACTGTTACGCGTAATTTTCCGCTACTGGTTAGCCCTAGTTTATCGACGTAATTAAAACGCACCTTAACAGAGTTATTAGTATAACGACTAACAACTTCGCTTATTTCATCCTCTTCAGGTTGACCTAGATATTGTTTACCAATAACTAAATTGACATCAAAGATAGTCAGCTCTTTTTGGACAATCTGAAATTTATCAATCGTTGGTATTTTCATCATCACACTAATGAAAAATTCTCCAGAGACAAGATGGCCTTCTGGTGATCGTAAAACATCGAGCTTTCTCCCTGTTATTTTTTTAAACATTGGCATTGGATTACCACATGCACAAGAAGATGTTTTCGTAATAGCCATATCCCCATTGGCATAGCGAATAAACGGCATACCATAATTGTGAAGATCGGTAAGTAACAATTCACCATTCTCACCACTAACAACCTTGCCATTGCCATCTACGGTTTCTACCACCAAATGATCCATATTGATATGAAAGCCATTTTGCTCTTTGCATTCAGAGGCAATTAGCATGACCTCTCGACAGCCAAAGGTATTATATACCTTGCAATTAAATGCCTTTTCAATCAGTTCTCTTTGCGGCTCGTGTAATGCCTCTGCACCCGTTACGATAGTTTTAGGTGAATGAACTTTAATGTTATTGGTAAGAATGTATTTAGCCATTTCAAACAATGGATTCACAAAAGACACTAATGCATCAGACTTGTATTGGTTCATTGACTCAATATATTCCATCATATTATCTTCAGATAACTTGTAGGAATTTAAAAATTTACGGTTAAAAAATGCATGATAAAAATAGTATTTTATTTCGGCTAATCCTTGGTGCTTACCCGTGTCAGCCCCCCATAAATAAAGCGTTTTAACACCTAAGCCCGCTCCTATTTGATCATAACCTCGCCACATTACCGCTTGGCGCCGCTCTTCGCTTTCAGAGTTAAATTCCAAGTCCATCGGCTCGCCGGTCGAACCACCAGTGGTTTTTTTCATTGTTTTACCACGATAATTAGTAGCGATTAGATCATCATAGTTATCTCGTATGTCTTGCTTTGTCAATATTGGCAGTGTTTCAAAGTCTTCCATCGTTTTAAAATCGTCGGCACTTTGAAAACCTAAATTGGACCAAGTTTGCTTGTAGTACGGTACATTATCAATACAGTGTTGTAATAATATTTTCAATTTGTTCCATTGAATATCAGAAATTAAAACTTTATCTATCGAAAGGTTCTTGTTGTAATCGTGTAAATATTTCATTGTATTACGCTTGTGAAGTACGCCTTCGTATACAGGGAAAAGAACACGTTTGAATATATTTTCATACAAACTCATTTTATGAATATCCTTTTTTAATTAAATATTGTCTTATTATTTATTGGCATGTAATTAGCCGCCTATACTATACAAGTTCATCAATTTATAAATATTGTCAATCATTGAAATTGACCATAACGATTTATATTCTTTGTCAGAAGATGAAATTAAACGAAGTTTAAAAATAATAAAAGTGTCCTGTTCAAATGAGCACCACAAGTATTAAGATAAAACTTTCAATCGAAACCAAGCGTATAAAGTACCACAATACTTTTTAGCGAGCTTTTTAATATTCCAAAAAGCATATTGCCCAACTTGATAAAACGTAAATTTCTTATTTGCCAGCTTAATGGCTGTTTTTGTTGTTACTCCTTGGGCAATAGAATAACGACCTAAAATCATACAACCATCAACGATATAGACTTTTTTTTGGGGCTCTGAAGTAAAGAGAGATGAGTATCCTGCTTCAGCTGCCGATTTTTCAATATCTTTGGATAAGAAGCCACCTGGAATAGAAGCGGTAGTAATTTCCTCGCCTATGATTGACTCCAGAATTTTCTTACTTTCAGTCCATTCAGCCAGTATTTCGCTATAACTATAATCAGTGATCTTAGTTGGGTGTGAACAGGAATGACTTCCAATTACATGCCCTCGCATAGCGAGCTCTTTTACTTCGTTAGTTGTTAAAAAACCTGGTGTATTTATAAAATCAGTCGAGATAAAAAATATTCCAACCCAACCAAAGCGCTCTAAAATAGCAGCGATAGGAGTTAAGAAGCTTGAACCACCGTCATCAAAACTAATAAAAAATGGAGTATGACCATTAATATTGAGTGCATTTAGGTTTTCTGATTTTAGCTGGTATTTCTCAAAAATTGCTTCTATATGCTCAACAAAGGCGCCTTCTGTTAATTTATAAAAATCAGCATCTCCGCTTTGAAACCCGGAAGTTGTATAATCATCATTTTGGATAACATCGTGATAGAGTAAAGTAACCGCCTGCATTATCTCGCCTTATTTCTTTTATAGTTATATTTCCATTTCAGATATTTACTCAACCATGGCTGCCCCCAAGTACCTGATTTATGCCCAGTGACATCTATAGTTTTTGCAGTACCTACATATATATCTTTAAATTTTTCACTGATTTGCGTTAAGTTGTTAAAAACGACTTTAGCTTGGATGGTGTTATGACTTTCTGCTAATAAATCAAAGTCTCCACCATAAAAACCATAAATCGGACCAGTATCTATGCCTTTATCTACTTTTAATAAGGTCATTCCAATACGCTCGTAATCTTCATTCACCATTGCCCAAAAGCAACCGTGAGCATTTCGATATTCTGGACAAACCCCTGGATGCATCACGAAAGTGCCTTTTTTCGCTAAAGAGAAAATATCTTCTTTTAATATGCTTTTACAACGAGCGATTGCAAAATCAAATTCTAAATTTTTCAGAAAATTCTGTGTATCTTTGCAATTAGGAGAAGATGTATAATGAATAATTGTATTAGAGGGAACATCTGAAAATCGAGAGTTTAATTCTTCAAGAACCTGATGCTCATAAGATCTTTCGTGTTTTGCAAAAAACAACTTATGATAAATTCGAAAAGCTATAACATCAAGAAAGCCTAATACCCCAGAACGCTTTACTTCCTTTCTTATGCGAGTAGATAAGCGATTTGAGTTCTCAGAAATAACTACAACAGCAACCAAATCAGCAAATGAACCTAACCAACGTGCCATACCATCTCGAGTTAAAGGCTCATCATCATGACATATTAAAACAAATTGCATTCTTCCCTTCCTAATCACAAGCAGCCCTTATTTCTCTAGTAATATATTCTCATAAACAATCAAAACATATTAAAGTCACACGAAATACAATTATATTTGTGACATTCTAACCGCCAAAGCGAATTGGCTCAACAACCACAATATATAAATGTAGAAAATTCAGGTAAACAAGTAAACTAACGTATTTAATTTAAAGTAAGCTTAAGTTAAACTAATTCAAACAATAATGAGGTTTTTTTTGATGGAAGTGCTGTTTTTAATTTGTACAATTGGTTTTGTATATACTTTTTTTGGTTACCCATTTATTCTTTTTTATTTAACCCGTAATAAAAAAAAGAATGCGATATCACCTGAACACTCTCCTGAAATAACAATTATTTTGTGTATTTATAATAGCGCTCATTTATTAAAAGCAAGAATTAATAATCTACTTGCCTGTAGCTATCCTCCAGACAAAATAAAGGTCATTATAGTATCCGATGGCTCAACGGACTTTCCAAATACTGTAGTAGATCAACTTAATCGTAAAGAAATTACCTTTATACACTACCCTGAAAATCAAGGGAAATCTTTTGCTTTAGAGTTAGCATTGAAGAAAGCAAAAACAGATCTAGTTGTTTTTGCTGACATTCGCCAATCATTTGAATTTGACGCATTGCACCATTTAGCAAAGCACTTTATCGTTCCTGATGTTGGAGCAGTTTCGGGAAATTTAGTTATCCGTGAAGATGAATCCAATAAAGCCAGTGAACCTGGCTTATATTGGAAATATGAAAAGTGGATCAGAGAAAAAGAGAGTGACATAAATTCTATGCTTGGTGTTACAGGTGCTATCTATATGGCACGGCGTAAACTAATACCAAAAATCCCTGCTGATACCTTGTTAGATGATATGTACATCCCATTATCAATGATAAAGAAAGGGTATAAAATTAAATTTGAAAGTGATGCGATTGCTTATGATATTAGCTCACAATCTCCAGAAGAAGAATTTCACCGAAAAGTTAGGACATTAGCCGGAAACTTTCAATTAGTTGCTCAAATGCCTTGGTTATTGTCTATCACAAAAAATCCTTTGTTTTTTCAATTCTTCTCACACAAAATAATGAGATTGATTGTACCCTATTGCCTGCTATTCATTTTTTTAACCAGTTACTTATTAGATGGGGAAAACTATAGTGCTATTTTCATTTTACAAGTATGCTTTTACACATATAGTTCACTTTCGTTTATATTACTTAAAAAAGATATTAAACTTCCTGCTGCTAGTGCTTCCATTAGTTTTTGTAGTCTACACATAGCGTCGTTTCTTGCTGGCTGGAAATATCTATTTTTCAGTCCTGAAAAATTATGGAAAAAGCATTAAGTCCCCTTTAGAAGAATGAAAAATGCAACACAAAAGCAGATAAAGCTAACTATATTAATGATTTATATTTAACATGGTAAAGTAGTAATTACACATTCTGATAAAAGTTATTTTTACTTTAGGCCACCTTACAATATCAAAAGTTGATAAATGGTGCCATTAGTCAGTGAGACACGGTTAAAGACATTTAGGTACAATAGCCTGAGGAATGTTATGGTTGGTTTAAGAGGTTAATTCGATTCGGACAAATGATTTGAAGAGCGTAACTTTAGCACTGTAAAGCTTATATACCTAAATAAGCAGCCTTCGTACATCTGCAGCATTTTAATCAATAATGCTTATTGTACGCAATATGTCATTAAGCTAATTGTAATTAAATAAAAACAATACATTTAGGTATTAAACGATTGAAAATACTAAAGAGAATTAAAAACCAAGGGTTAATAACAACATTTTATTATTATTTGGGAACCGTTTTTTTTGAGAGAATAGGCGTAGAATATACCAAGATTTATAAGCATGACTTATTGCAAGTCATAGTGGGCGATCCCAATATAAAAATAGTAAAAACATTTAGTGGTCTAAATGACCACATAAAAGAAAGTCTAACTGAAAGTTGCAGTCCTAGTTATCTATCTAATATTAATAAAAAACTTAATAATGGGTCAGTTTTAGCTATTGGCTTAGTAAAAGGGAATGTAGGCAGTATAGCTTTTTTAACTCTTACAAATTTAACAAAAAGTGATATAAACAACTGGTTTATTCACTCTTGCTTCACTTTTCCTAAATATAGAGGAAATAAACTATACCCTCGCTCTATAACTAGTTTGATGTATTACCTAAAAAACAGTTTAGAGCATGGTAATCATCAATCAGATGAAGTTTTCATAGAAGCTTCTTTTGCCAACAAAGCATCAATTAACGGTATCGAAAAGTGCAACTTCAAAAAAATTGGAAGCACTTTAAGAGTAAACAATAAGATAATATGGAGTTCGCTTAAATAATTAAGTAAACAAAAATTTATATGAACCAATTACAAACAAAGATTTTTTATTCCCATGAAGAGTTAACACACACAGAAATTGAAGAATGGCAGATACTCAATCAAACTAATACAAACTTTAAAGTTTTTGATGAACCTGATGTTGTCATGAAATTTTTTTCTTTAAATGAAAAGAATATTTTTCCACTGATTATATTTATGTATGAAGATAATGAGTTAATTTGTGTTGCCCCACTTTATTTAAAAGACCAAAACTATCCGTTAATGCTTGGTATTTTTAAACTATTTAACTTCAAACTCAGAGTAATGAGACTACTTTCTAATAACCTTCTTATTAAGTATTCAAAAAATGAAATAAATGTTTATGAACATTTGTTTCGTGACCTCCAATTATTATCGAATAAATTCGATTTGTTCATAATTGACAATGTCAATAGTCATAATGAGGAGGCTAATCCGGTTAGCTATAGAAACAAAATATCTAAAAAGTATTTCAACGTAGCAACTATAAACGCACAAAAGGATATAATTCGGTTAATTGATTTCCCAGAGACACTGGAAGAGTATTTAGCCAGTATTAGCTATAAATCTAGAACCAATTATCGTAAAGCTTTTGAAAAATTTGAAAAGCAAACCAACAATTCATTTCAATTCAACTCATACAGTAAACCTGGTGAAGTTAATGCTTTTTTTGATTTACTGAATGAGGTCTATGCAAAAACTTGGCAAGCACAAGTCAAAGGAAAAAAGCAAAGGAACCTTTATCACGATATAGAACTTCATAAAAAGATAGCAGAAAAAAATATGCTACTTGGTTATATATTATTTAAAGATCAAGTGCCTATTGCATTTATTTTAGGCTATGTTTCTAATAAAATTTTTTTACATTATGAAATCGGTTTTGATAAGCAATTACGGAAGTTACAACCAGGTAAAGTATTAGAATGGTTACTTATCCATGATCTATATCAGCATCACGATATAAAAACAGTTGATTATGATAGCGGTGAAAATGATTATAAAAAAATATTAGGAAACCGACATTACTTCTGTGACCACTTGTTGATATCCAAAAAATATTCAACTGGCAGTTTTGTTATAATGCTACAAACTAGTCTGAGAAAACTCTATTTATTTGGGAAAAGTATTTTGATTAAATTACAGATAGATCAAAAGATAAGAAGTTTAATTAAGCATAGAAAATAGTAGGCTGAAGTTAATTTAGTTAGGCCAGCTATTTTAAATCCCGAACATTCCAGCGGTAATAAATATGCAAAATGCAGAGATATTTATCTCTGAATTTTGCATGTAAAATCAAACGTAGTGTCATATTTTCATTTGCAACTCAATATATAAGTTATTTTTTATAGAGCTTTATTAATTCGAAAACATTCGCTTTACTATTACTATCAAAGATTAATAAAAAATATAAAGTCGCGTAACCGATCCCATATAAACTGGCCCAAAAAACTAAATCTAACCATTTATGGATACTAAGATCTAACCCTAACCATAAAATTGAATAAACGCATGTAAATGCATATGACTGAAACATCTTCTGAAAATATTTTTTGCTACTACAGCCTAATTGAGTACATACATATTTAGGCAATAGCCATACTTTAGTTACTAACATAGGTAGCACAACTCCCAAAGCAACCCCCGTAATACCAAAAAACTCAATTAAAACTAATCCTAAGAGTACATTAGCTAATGCCTCAGCTAAGTTTTGATATGCATAATATTTATGTTTACTCATAGCATATAGAACCATCACACTAGGGTGCTGACTAATACCGAACATAATACTAAATGGTAAAATATAGGTTAACCATCTGGTTTCATTGTAGTCACCTACCCAAAGACCAATAAAACTAAAGCCAAAAACAAAAAGACCACCGGCTAAAACCCCGCCTAAACCAAAAGCAATATTGTTAGCTAGGAAAAACTTATTCTTCAGTTCTTCATGATTTTTTTCTGCATATAATTTTGTGAAATATGGTTGTAATACACCAACTGTAGTAACAATAAAAGCATCGGCATAACTTAGTAACCTAACTGGAATACTATAAACTGTCACAGACGATAAACCGATGAACATTGTGATGATTATATTGCCTATCGGAAAACGTAACATTGTGCCGATAGTTGCGATAAAAGAATTTAAACCAAATTGATACAAGTCGAATAATTTTGAACGTACAACATTTTCAAAGCTAAATTTAAACTCTTTTATAGTTCTAAATGCGATGAATGCAATACATAAATTCGCCAAAGCTTCACCAATAAGTAGCGCCATACCCACAGAAATAACACCATAACCACTATTAATAAAATACACGGTTAATAAGGACTTAACTACAAAGCCGGCTATTTCAATACTACTCACAAGTACAAACTTAAATTCAGCAGTAAGTGCTGCAACAAACGGTGTTGAAAAAAACTTCACTGCAAAATTGCCCCCAACTAATAATATTAGAATTGAAAACGATCTTTTGAGTTCAGCTTCCTCAATATAATAACTAGCTGAAATCGAAATTAACCAAGAAATTAGTAGACATATAATCGCAGCAAAACCAAAGACGACTATTGATGAGCTAATTGTTTTTCGATATTCGACATAATTTTTGGTGGATATCTCATACGATAAAAAGCGCTGTACTGCAGAAGAAAGACCTAATGTTAATAATGTAAAGAATCCTGTAATACTTCCAACCAATAACCATAGCCCATACCACTTCTCTGTTAAGTGAGATACTAAAAATGGCATTAACAAAAAACCAACAATTATTTCTAGAAAAAGATGTGTGATCCTTATAGCCGATCCTGAGAAAAGTTTCGATGCAATACCCACATAACTCCCGTATATATGTTTCAATGATAAAAGTAGATGTCAAAATAAAGTCTAAATTTTATGTGAATTTCCATCGTATAAAAAGAAGAATTATCATTTCGTTTAAAAGCTCACATGTTTCAAATTCACATACTAAAATATTAATAGCTTAGTGTACTAAAGAAATGGATTTATACCCTCTTACTATCTACCAATTTTCCGTACCATTTTATGAGCCATTAATGGTAAATAATTATTAAAAACAATAGAGGGTTATGGGAGCAACGCCTTAGAAGCATAATGAGTTATTAACACACCAATGGCAACAATTAAGTAAATGGCTAACTAATACTCTTAATGCCACTTATGCCGAAAAAAGAGCTAGATATCAACTTAAAAATTGGCGATGATATCCCTCTAACTATTAGGGAAAAACACCTCATAACTATTTGTGAGCTATAAGCAAAGAAAAATGAAAAAGAAACTAACTATTATAACAAACTTATATCCCCTCCCATGGGAACCCAACCGTGCAATATTCAATAAACAGCAATTTGAACAATTGGATGATCAATATGACCGATATATGTTGATACCTGTAGCATTTGGAGATTGGTTTAGAAAAAAAAAATTATTTAAGCAAAGTGAATCTATACGGTATGTTCCGTATTTTTATACTCCTAAAGTAGGCCGACGCTTCTACAGTGTTTCACTATTTTTATCGATATTAATTCACTCAGGATTTTGGCTGAAAAGAAAAAACAATGATATTTTATTCGCAAGTTGGGCTTTTCCTGAAGCTGTTGCTGCAAGTTGGTTAAGTAAAATTTATAGAAGTAAGTTTTTTTTTAAAGTTCATGGAAGCGATATTAACCTTCATGCAAAATTCCCGGCAAGGGCTAAGCAAATTGTTAGCGCATCAAAAAATGCATCTGGCATTATCTCGGTTTCTCAAGATTTGAAAAACAAGATGATTTCAATAGGCGTTGCAGCAGATAAAATTGCAGTCATCTATAATGGTGTTGACCATGATAAATTTGGATCAGCTCAGAGTAGTGACCAAAAAAGTGCTTACATTTTATTTGTTGGTAATTTAAAAAAAGAGAAAGGGATATTTGAATTATTAGAAGGATTTTCCGCTATTTGTAAAAAATTTCCTCAGTATAAGTTAATTTATGCAGGCCCTGGAGTACATAAAAAAACACTAGAAGAAAGAGCCCTGAATTTATCTATAGCGAATAAAGTTGAAGTATTAGGTTCAATAAACCATGAACAACTCCCTAAGCTTATGGCCTCAGCAACGGTTGTTGCTTTACCAAGCTATAATGAGGGTGTTCCTAATGTAATATTGGAAGCTATGGCTAGTGGTACTCCCGTTCTAACAACTGATGTTGGTGGGATACCTGAGGTAGTGAATGAATCTATTTGCGGAAAAATAATTCCCCCGAGAAATGCTAAAGAAGTGGCAGATGGATTAAAGTACATTCTCCATAAAGAATGGTCTAGTGAAAAAATAAAAGCACATAGCAGCTTTTACTCTTGGGAAAAAAATAGAAGCTGTTTAATCAAATTATTAGAAACTCATTAGCTTTAATATTTCATATTGGCGATAATATTTTTTCTGTTACACTGTGCTCATATTTATTCATTTTAAGATGGAATTTTGTTTTTGATGCTACAAAAACTTAAGTATTTTATTAGATCTAAGCTATTACCTAATCGGTTATTTTTAATAGATAAAAAAAAGGAGGCTAAATCTTTATATTTAACCTTTGATGACGGACCTGTTCCAGAGGTAACTCTCCCGCTTTTAGAACTACTTGAAAAATATCAAGTAAAAGCGACTTTTTTTGTTATTGGTGAGTGTGCTAAAAAGCATCCTGAAATTTTGAGACTCATCCATCAAAAAGGTCATGTGCTTGCGAATCACACTTACACACACCCCCCTTTTCATAAAATATCTTTACAGCAAAAACTCAAAGAGGTGATAGATACTAATCACTTGATTAAAGAGGTCATCAATAAAGATTGTAAAATGTTTCGTGCGCCACAAGGCAGATGGGATATTAAACTTTTATTTCAATTATTTCGCCTAAAGATAACGGCAATTCATTGGAGCAGAGATTCTATGGACTTCTTAAAAGAAGATCCTGAAAAAATATTAAAACGGTTCGAAATACAACCAGTTAACCCTGGTGATATTATTCTTTTCCATGATGATCATGTTAGGTGTATAACTGTACTTGATACGCTAATTCCTCTCTGGATTTCTCAAGGTTATACTCTAGCAGCATTGGAGCAAAATTAGACATGCATATACTATTTCACCACAGAACTCGAGGCCAAGGGGCAGAAGGTGCACATATACGAGGTGTTGTAAAAGGACTCTCACAACTGGAACATTCGGTTAGTATATTATCTTTGCCGGGAGCTGAGCCTGACTCCACTAAAAATCAGGCTGTATCACTGACAAAAGGTCATGGTAGTACTTCGAAAAGAAAGGGCTTATTCTCAAAGTTCAGTGAGTTAACTAAATACATGCCCGAATTTGTATTTGAACTCTTTGAACTATCTTACAATTTAATTGCTTATTGGAGAATAAGAAAAACAGTTAATGCAAAGAAAATAGAGCTTATTTATGAAAGATACTCATTATTTATGTTTGCAAGCGTATGGTGGGCAAAACGAAAGAACATCCCAATTATTTTAGAAATAAATGACTCATGTTTAGTTCAACGAGTACGTCCGCTTACATTGAAATCATTAGCTCAAAAAATTGAAAAGTGGATATTTAAAAATGCTACAGGTTTAGTTTTTATTTCCAACCGATTTAAAGAGATAACAGAAGGAGCTTATGGGAATATAGCTCCTTCTGTTATCTCTCCTAATGCGGCAGATTTAGATAACTTTATTTTAGATGATGAAAAGGGTAATGATTTAAGGGTTAAGCTTGGTGTCGACAATAAAATAGTTGCGGGTTATGTTGGTGTTTTTGCTAAATGGCATGGTGTAGAGTGGTTTATCGACGAGATAGTTAAAGACTTAGCAAATCACCCTGACCTAATATTATTGTTCATAGGCGATGGAGTGAGCTATGCGCCTATTCAACAAAAAATATCAGATGCCAATGTATCAAAACAAGTAATTCTAACTGGCAGAGTACCGCACAATAAAGTATCCACATACTTATCGGCTATGGATTTTGGAGTATTACCAGACTCAAATGATTACGGCTCTCCTATGAAATTATTTGAATTTATGGCGATGGAAAAAGGTATGGTTTGTCCTAACTTCTCCCCCATCTCCGAAGTCATTAACGATAATGAAACGAGTTGGTTATTTCCTGCAAACGACAGAAAAGCATGTATTGATAAAGTTTACTCCATAGCCAAAAACATTGAAGAGCAAAAACGAGTTGGAAAAAATGCTCGAGCTTATATCGAACGAGAACGTCAATGGAAGCATAATGCCAAACAAATTATCTCCTTGTTATAATTAACTTTTTACGAAAGGAATGCAGCTTCAATGTTATTTATCATATTTTCATTAGCCATACTATTTATCGTATTGTTCACTATTATCATTAGAAAAAAGCACATGCACCTATGGTTAGGGCACTATTTAAAACGAAAGTTTTTTAGTAGTACCGAAGTAAAGGGCCCAAAACATATTATGTTTTGCTTTGTTGACCACTACGAACCTATGTGGGGGAAAGATATCCCTTATGAACAAGAGTGCGCAAGAGTCGAACGTTGGTATCAAGATTATCCGAAAGTAGCAGGCAAATTTAAAGATGCAGACGGTTGCTACCCTAAACACACATTTTTCTACCCCGAAGAAGAGTACCGGCAAGAGCATTTAGACAAAGTTACCGAGCTATGCCAGCAAGGTTTTGGTGAAATAGAAATACATTTACATCATGATAATGATACTAGTGATAATTTGAGAACAACCCTTGAGCGTTTTACAGAAACTTTGCATGAAAATCATGGGGCTTTTGTCCGAAATAAAGATACTGAAAAGTTACAATACAACTTTATTCATGGTAATTGGTGTTTAGACAATAGCCGTCCAGATGGTAGGTGGTGTGGCGTAAATGACGAACTCATTGTATTAAAGGAAACTGGCTGTTATGCCGACTTAACATTCCCTTCAGCGCCAAGTGATACTCAACCTTCATTTGCGAATGAAATTTATTACGCGAAAGATGATCCAGACAAGCCGAAATCACACGATAAAGGACGAATAGTGGTAGTGGGAGGAAGCGAATGGGGTGACATGATGCTTATTACTGGGCCGTTAGGGTTGAACTGGAAACATCGTAAAAAAGGAATTTTTCCACAAATTGAAAACAGCGATATACGCGGCTCAATGCCGCCAACTAAAGATCGTGTAGATTTATGGGTTGATAGTGCAATTTCGGTAAAAGGAAAGCCTGACTGGCTATTTATCAAAATACATACGCATGGAACGCAAGAGCAAGACATGGATACACTTCTAGGAAAGCCTTTCGAAGAAATGAATGAGTATTTATTGAATAAATATAATGATGGCAAAAATTATGTGATGCACTTTGTTTCCGCCAGAGAAATGTACAATATAGTAAAAGCGGCGGAGTCGGGATCAGAAGGTAATCCAAATGATTATAGAGACTTTTTAATCCCTGCATCACAATATCAAAACAAATCAGCTTTAAATGCAAATAATATTACATGAAAACTTATTTGAGCCGAATTACATCTAGTCCATTATTGTGGAAATTAAAGCCCAAAGGCGTGTATTGCTTTAACTATCACCGTGTAGGTCAGGCATCAGAAAGCTTTTACGATCCTAATGTCTTTAGTTGCAATGAAGAAAACTTTGAAAAGCACCTACAATTCTATAAAAAGGACTTTGATTTAATTACAGTTGATGAACTAAATTCGCTTACAAACTCCAAAACGAGATTAAAAAGTAGATTTGCTTTAATAACTTTTGATGATGGCTATATCGACAATTACAGTCTGGCATTCCCTCTTTTAAAAGCAAATAATGTGCCTGCTGTTTTTTTTATTGCCACAGACTTTATTGAAAAAGATATCTTACCCTGGTGGGATGAAATTGCTTTTCTCGTTAAAAACAGTAGCCAAAATTCAGTACAACTTGAAAATTGGCATACTCCTATATCACTAAAAGAAAAATCAAAAGAAAGTAACGTTAAGGATGTTTTGCAGCGAATTAAAACTGACACATCTAATACAATGGCGAAAAATATTGAAAACTTGAAGAAATCATTAGGTTTGGAACCTGATTATTTTACGCCACATAAAGACTTATTTATGACTTGGGATATGCTTAAAGAAATGCAAGCTAATGGTATGACCATAGGTTCACAGTCATGCTCTCATAGCATAATGTCTCATTTAAGCATTGAAGACCAAAAGTATGAAGCACTCAATTCCAAGAAAATTTTATCTGAAAAAATGAATAGTGAAATTAATTCCTTTGCATACCCTGTTGGTGGAATATCTGCATTTACGCAAGCCACAGAAAATATATTACTAGAATCTGAATATTCATTAGGTTTTTCTTTTATCGCAGGTATCAACAGAAACTTAGAAGGTAGCAGATTCCATCTTAAACGATTTTCTGTTGCGGGTAATTGCTCTGTAGAGCAATTAAAGAGCCAAATTAATAAAGCCACTTTAAAGTGGCTTTAGATAATTAATTGAAGTGAGCTGTAGTAGTATTATCTCCCCTTTCCAAACAACACTATCTCAACCGTCCTAATCAAAATCAATAAATCCAACATAAAACTACGATGTTTAATATAATAAAGATCGTATTTAAGCTTCTCAAGAGAGTCTTCTTCTGTAGAACCATAAGGGTATTTAAGTTGTGCCCAACCTGTTAAG
>Ga0105359_10000756_pt1 | contig 26979 bp, 27 predicted proteins | sample GOMGulsemesocosm_6_FD_83659 | JGI IMG/M metagenome (GOLD analysis project Ga0105359, IMG submission 83659) | Methane-oxidizing microbial communities from mesocosms in the Gulf of Mexico - GOM8C Gulf of Mexico | ecosystem: Environmental > Aquatic > Marine > Cold seeps | place: Gulf of Mexico...
CCCACATCATAAACTTAGACCAAGGCATATCAAACACAGTGCGATCATTCGACCAATCAGATACTGCACTTTGCCAGCCTTTTTTGTCATCATCATTGTGGCTATTATTATTCATGACCGTCTCCTAAAAACCACAAAGCAATGCAATCGTTTTGTAGGTAGCTGGTGTCGCCGTTAACAATGCAAACAGCAACATCCACACAATAAACAAATAATGCCAATACCAAACACATAAGCCTAAGTTGGCACTCAACCTTTCATTATCGGCATGTTTAACAAAGCTGATCACAACCCGAATTAATGCAATAAAACCACCAGCCAGATGTAATCCATGAATACCTGTAAACAAATAGAAATAACTGTTGGCAGGATTACCATTTACCGCAAAACCAGATGCTGTAAGCTGCTGCCACACCAATAATTGCCCTATCAAAAACAAGCAACTGAATAATCCCGTCAGGCATAATGCCAATACCATACGAGTATTAGCCACGCTCTCATTGCTCGCCTTCGATGTCGCGGCAAAGCGGATAACAATGGACGCGAGTAATAAAAAGGCGCTGTTTACCCAGAGGGTAATCGGATTGCTAAAGGGTAACCAAGGCGGGCCTGCTAACGCTGTAAAATCAGGGTATTGTGAACGTGACAAGAAGGTAATTGAAATCAAGAAGAAGACAACAGTCACCACCATCAAAAAGAATACCAGCGCTGTTTTAGTTGATTGAGTCTGAACCACTCTTAAACACTGTGTCTGATTATACGAATCGGTAATATCAGCATCGTCTGACAACCAAGGCTTACTGAGTAATTGACGATTAATGTTCATTATCACAGCCCTCCCTTATCTGGTAATAAACTCTCTGCATCCGTTTTATTTTGTGGGGTAAAATCGGTCTTATGCCCGGGCACACTGTAATCATAAGCCCAACGATAAACGACAGGCACGTTATCCCCCCAATTACCATGTACAGGTGGGCATTGCGGCGTCTGCCATTCCAACGACGTAGCTTGCCAAGGGTTAGCAACGGCCACTTTACCGCGACGTAAACTCCAAATAAGATTGAAAATAAAGATTAACTGACCCACGCCCACAATCAAGGCGGCGACAGTGATACCAGCATTGAGTGTTTGTGTTGAATCGGGAATGAAAGCAGTATCACCCAGCGCAAAATAACGTCGCGGTACACCAAGAAAACCAAGATAGTGCATCGGTAAATAAATCGCATAGGTGCCGAGAAAGGTAACCCAGAAATGTAATTTACCCAGTCCGGTATGCAACATTCGCCCCGTCACTAACGGGAACCAATGATAAATGGCCGCAAACAGCACCATGATTGGCGATACTCCCATCACCATATGGAAATGGGCAACCACAAAGAAGGTGTCCGACAAAGGTAAATCAACCACCACATTACCCAAGAACAAGCCCGTTAGCCCACCGTGGGTAAAAGTAAAGATAAAACCAATGGCGAAGAACATTGGCACCGTAAAATGGATATTGCCACGCCACAGCGTTAACAACCAATTATAGACCTTCAATGCTGTCGGCACCGCAATGATCAAGGTGGTGGTGGCAAAGAAGAAACCAAAATAAGGATTCATACCACTGACATACATATGGTGCGCCCATACCACAAAACTGAGCCCACCAATTGCCACGATCGCCCATACCATCATCCGATAACCAAAGATGTTTTTCCGAGCATGCGTCGCGATCACATCCGACACCATGCCAAATGCGGGCAAAGCAACAATGTATACCTCGGGATGACCAAAGAACCAAAATAGATGTTGAAATAAGATGGGGCTGCCGCCAGTGTAGTCTAAGTTTTCACCTAAGGATAAGATCGCAGGCATAAAGAAACTGGTCCCCAGTAATTTATCAAACAGCATCATGATCGCGCTGACCAGCAAAGCTGGAAATGCCAATAAGCCTAAAATAGTGGCAATGAAGATCCCCCACAATGTCAGCGGCATTCTCATTAGAGTCATACCACGAGTACGCGCTTGTAATATCGTGGTAACGTAATTAAGCCCACCCATAGTAAAAGCAATGATAAAAATCGCCAGCGACAACAACATCAACAATATACCGTTATCAGCCCCCGGTGTACCTTGTAAAATAGCTTGTGGCGGATACAAGGTCCAGCCCGCACCAGTCGGTCCTCCGGTAACAAAAAAACTGGCAATCAGCACGATAACTGAGACCAAGTAGGTCCAAAAACTCAGCATATTAAGATAAGGAAAGACCATATCTCTAGCGCCAATCATCAATGGGATCAGGTAATTGCCAAAGCCTCCAAGTAATAATGCGGTGAGTAAATAGATCACCATAATAATGCCGTGCATCGTGACATATTGCAGATAAGAGCTTGGGTCAATGAAAGAGAAATGATCAGGAAAACCGAGTTGTAAACGCATTAGCGCAGACAATACTAAGGCGATCAGGCCAACAAAAATAGCCGTGACCGAATATTGAATAGCAATGACTTTATGATCCAGACTCCACACATACTTAGCAAAGAAGCCCGATGGTTGGTGATCGTCTGCTATAGGCTGTATTTCTTTCACTCAAACCTCCTACCAAACCCTATTGAACAGGCTGTAATGTAGCGATATACGCGAGAACATCGTCGATAGCCTGCTCATCTTGCAGTAATTTAGACATCAGGATCATCTGTGAGCCATACATATCTTGTGGGTGTTTACCGCGAATACCCTGTTGATAGTTCTCTAATTGACGTTTGAGGTAGCCAGTATACTGCCCCGCTAACTTAGGCGCTTTTTGAGCATAATGTCCTTGAGCAAACTCACCATGACAAACAGCACAATTTTTATAAATCTCTCGCCCAACCGACACATTACCGCGATGTTCAGTTGACTTGGTAACCGTAACCAGTGGCAATGAATGAAGGTATCGACTGATATTAGCCACCGCAGCATCGTCCGCTAACATCGCTGCAAACGGTAACATTTGACGGCCATAAATATCATCATCACTACCACCACGAATGTTACTACGGAAATAATTTAACTGCCGATTAAGGTAGTCACTTTCCTGACCAGCTAATACAGGCGCACCTATTGCTCTATTCCCTTCGCCATTCACGCCATGACAAGCGATACATGCGGTATAGCTTTGCTGACCCGCGGCAATATCACGACTAATACGAGCAAGGCTTTGCTTAAATGTTGGCTGTTGATTAAGCCATGTTTGATAATCACTTTCAGATTCAACAACTACATGTCCACGCATTGTATAGTGGGCAATACCACATAATTCAAGACATAGGATCTCGTAACGACCAAGTAAAGTAGGTGTAAACCAGAGGTAAGATTGCGTACCAGGCACCAAATCCATTTTCACTCTAAATTGGGGAACAGTGAAATTATGTAATACGTCTTTAGAGCGTAACAACACTTTAACAGGACGTTCTATAGGCAGGTGTAATTCATTACTATTGATCAATACATCATCTTGACCATGTGGATCGTCAGGGTCGATACCAAACGGATTATTCAAGTTAATTAACGCAATAGCCGTACGACCAAGTTGGCCATCGTCACCGGGTAAGCGAAAACTCCAATGCCATTGCTGGCCAACCACTTCGACCTCATTGGCATCTGCAGGTACATCAACAAAGTCAGCCCAAACAAACAGTCCAGGAGTTAGCATCGCGATAATACCAATCGAGGTTAATACCGTTAACCAACCCTCTAGTTTGTGGTTTTCTGGTTCGTAATCTGCTTTTCTATTTTTGTTGTGACGGTACCGGTACACCACGTAAGCGAGAAACAGGTTCACAGCAACAAATACGGTACCTGTGACCCAGAAGGTAATGTTGATAGTTTGATCGATCGCTGTCCAATTTGAGGCGATAGGCGTAAACCACCATGGACTTAAAAAATGAAACAACAAGGAACTAATAACCAGTAAAAGAATTACTACCGCAATGACCATAATTTAACCATCGATTATCGTCAGTTTTACGAAATATAAAACCAAGCAAGGATTTGAACCCAGTACAATTAACTAAGCTTAGCTGAAAAACTTTGAATTGCTTCGAGCAATAATAAAAGCGCTCGTTTAAGGCGTTCCCTTCATCACCCGATTATAGGCATCCTGACAGCTCACGACCCAATGCGGGGAGCCAGACCCACAACAAATAGGTTCAACATTGGGGTGCGATTTCATTATTGTGCCAAAATTATGCTCTTGCACCGGGTCGACATCGACAAATAAAATATGTTTACCTTTTATCAGTAACTCTTGAAAGCGAACAAAGTGTACATTCGGCTTCTGAAAGCCAATAAAACCCCCTTCCCAGATACAAAAGCCAAAGCTCAACACAGCCAAAAAAATGAAGGGTAACCAGCCTGCCGGGCCATCAGTCCAGCCCAACATATAGGGCAGTCCTAACGCCAACATAGCAACAATGACGCCAACGCCGGCGCCTATTTCGCTGCCCTGAATCAAATTTTGCCGAAGTAAGGATTCAACTTCATGTAAATGGTGCTGCTTAACATGGCAATCATCAAGACTTAGCACATGAATTTGGGGTTCGGTAAATCCTTCTGCTTCTAGCTCCCTTTCGACAATCTCTAGTTCATCAAGATCATCAGATACATAATAGTGTCTTAACATAGTAACTACCGCCTTGAAAACAGTCGCTTTCACAAACTATATTGATCATTAGTCTAGAATTCACACACAAAAATATATAAACATGTGTCAAACCATAGTTCGATTATCCGTATAAGTGAAGATAACCAAGGTAATTAACAGGCATAAAAAAACCAGATATCTATCTGGTTTTATATGTTCATGATAATGCTTTATACATTCAAATCACCAACTTATAACCCACACTATATACCGACTGCACCAGTTCCATATCGGGTTTGATATCATTTAATTTTCTTCGTAATTTCTTGATATGACTGTCAATGGTGCGCTCGCTAACAACGCGGTGATCTTGATATACATGGTTAATTAATTGTGAGCGTGAATAAATCCGACCGGGCTCTTTAGCTAAAATTTGTAATAAATTAAATTCTATAGCTGTTAGTTCAACAGGAGTATCAAAAACGCGTGCTTGATATTTATCGGGGTCTAACTCGACAATCTTGCACTTGGAGTTAGCCGTATTTGTATCACTTACTGAACCCTCTAACGATTGCCTCGATGATACAGGTGATTGCGTTCGCCTTAAAACCGCCTTCACCCGTGCAACAACTTCACGAGGAGAGAAAGGTTTACAAATATAATCATCGGCTCCCAGCTCTAAACCAATGAGACGGTCAATCTCATCAACTCTTGCAGTCACCATAATAATCGGCACCGCAGAAAACCGTCTTATCTCTTTACACAGTGTAATACCGTCTTTACCAGGTAACATCAGGTCTAACAAAATGATATCAAAAGCTTGGTTATGTACTAGATCAAGTACAGCATTACCATCATGCACCATCACGGTTTCTAAATTCGATTGCGCCAAATAATCCGTTAACAACTGGGCAATTTTCACTTCGTCTTCAACGATCAATACCTTGGACATGTTCCCTCACTTATCGGCATTAATGGTGTTTTACTTACGTTTATAATTTTTTCATTTACGTTTATAAGTAGTCTAATTTAAGGGTAATGTAATTTTGATACCTAAACCACCCTGTTTAGATGAAAATGCCTCAATACTCCCTTGATGGGCATAAACAATATTCTTACAAAGCGCTAATCCTAGACCTGAGCCACCGGTTTTACGATTACGTGAACTTTCTACTCGATACAAATGTTCAAACAATTTAGCCAGCGCACTCTCCGGTACAGCTGGCGCACTGTCTTCAATAATGATCTCGGCGTTTTGCTTATTTCTCGTTAAGCTTACAAATACCTTACCCGGTGCATCGGTGTATTTAAGGCAGTTGGTAAATACGTTATCGAAAAGCTGATTTAAACGCGTTTCATCTGCCCATACCACCAGCGGTTTATTGCTACATTGTATATTTACGAGCAAACCTTCTTTATCAAGTATAATCTGATGACGCTCAACACTCTGCGATAATAATAACGTCAGATCTAATGCAGATTTCTGATAACGTAGCGCACCAATTTCAGCATTTGTTGATTCATTCAAATCATTAATCAGCTTTTGCAAATGCGCGACTTCTTCAGATAGAGATTGTAAACCCGCTTTATCCAATGGGCGAATACCATCCTCCATTGCTTCGATCTCGCCTTTTACAATGGCCAGTGGCGTGCGCAGTTCATGAGATATATCAGCAAGCCAACGTTTTCTGGAATCTTCATTTTGCTCTAATGTTGCAGCAAGATCATTAAAGTTACGTGCTAAAGTGGCTAATTCATCCCGGCCAACGACCTTTAAACGCGTTTGTAACGCGCCTTTATTCAACTTAACCACGGCTTTTTTTAGTTTGGTGATCGGTAATACAAAATGACGAGATAACGGCAATGTGATCATAAAAATAAGTACAAAAACACCAGCAATAATGAAAACAAGGTTCTGGTTATTTTCAGCCACAAACGCGATATCAAACTCATCTGTTAACGCTTTACTCGGGGGTAAGGCGATATAGCCAATAATGTCACCGTTAAGTAGAATTGCTTTGGTATTATAATTATCCCGAAACCGGCCAATTAGAGTTAGTTTACCTTGGTTTAACAAACTAACCCGTAGATCATTACTCTGCCTTGGAAGGCGGTTCGTCATTTGTCCATCAGCATCTTCTGGATAACGCAAACCTTGTGAGGATAGGGATAATATCATTGGCCAATAGTCTATATCTGTTCGATTTCTTCGCTGTCTAGGTGGCGGAGGTCTGCGCTCAAACTCTTGCGGTCCAAATCCTGTTATACCAGGCTCGAGTGGTCTGCTACCTCTACTGTCATTCTCTCTATGTTGATTAGGTCTATGCTCATTCGGCCGATTAGCTCTCTTTGATGGCGGTGGTCTTTGCCGAGATGATGCTACAAGTTCATTCCAGCCGCCCTTTTCTTGATAAAGGTTAGCGAGGTTATCAGATAACAGCTGCATACTTTGGATCTGTCGCTGATTCACATAATTCAGCATGCCACGGTCAAAGCTCCACTGCATTAAACCATATAAAACAGATAGTACTATTGCACTGGTTAATAATAAAACGAGTAATAATTTAGGAAATATACGCATCGAGTCTCCCTACTGGTATCTCTAAGTTATACCCTTAAATAGTGAAAATGTCTCAAGTTAGATTAACGTTGCACATTTATTCCTTATTTGTTGCATCGTTTTTCCATACTCATTAATTAGACTGAATGTAATTAAATAAATTACAAGCGAAGGGAGTCTAATATGATATTAAAAACAAAGCAGTCAATAACACTAGCAATGATGTTATCCCTACCATTGGCGTTATCAGGCTGTGGCAGTAGTGAAGATAATGCGACGGCAGACGATACGAACGAACCAACCGAATTCGACATATCACTACAAGCAGTCATCAGTGAAAAAAACCTTGATCGCTCACCTATTGCAAACCGTGATATCCCTTCGATTGACTCTCCGCTTGCGAATCTAGGTAAAAAATTATTTTTTAGCCAAAGCCTCGGCGGTGGTTTTGATAGTGCTTGCGCCAGTTGCCATCACCCAACACTCGGTGGTGCAGATGAATTAAGTCTCCCTATCGGTGTTGAATCCATTAACGCGCAAGTACTTGGTCAAGGACGAGAAAATAGCACCGGCGTTCCCATTGTACCGCGTAACAGTCCAAGCATATTTAATGTCGCGTTATGGGATAGCGGTTTATTCTGGGATTCACGTATTGAAAGTCTGGGTAAAGAAAACAATCAAAACGGTGCCGCATCAGGTATCAGCACACCTGATAGTGGCTTTGGTGTCGCAGATAGTAATGCAGGCTCTAACTTGGTTACCGCGCAAGCAAGGTTTCCTGTAACGTCAACGGAAGAAATGAAAACCGCTGATTTTGAAACGGACAGTAGCAATAATGTTATTCGCGAACACCTTGCTGCACGTTTAGGCGATTATGACGAAGGCGCTGGCGAGTTAAGCCGTAACGAATGGTTAACCGAGTTCCAAACTGCGTTCAATAGTAGTGCCGATACCGAAGATCTGGTGACTTTCGAAAATACCGCAGAGGCCATTGGTGAATACGAACGTTCTATGGTATTTATCAACTCACCTTGGCGTAATTATCTCGACGGGGATATTTCCGTGTTAACAGAACAGCAAAAACAAGGTGCGTTATTATTCTTTAATGCCCCTGCAGATGGTGGCGCGGGTTGTTCAGCGTGTCACAGTGGTCCACTGTTAAGTGATGAGCGCCATAACAATGTCGCCTTTCCACAGATTGGCGTTGGTAAAGGTGATGGCGGCAATAGCGATGATGATTTTGGTCGTGAGCGCGTAACAGGTGATGCGGTGGACAGATATAATTTCCGTACTCCGAGTTTATTAAACATTACAGCAACAGCACCTTACGGCCATGCTGGAACATTTGATTCACTCGAAAGAGTTGTCCGTCATTATAACAATCCAAGTCGCAGTATCGATGATTATGCTGATGATAATGAATGGTGCCAATTAGCGCAATTCGATAATATCGCCAGCTGTACAAGCTTGTACCCTAACGTGCGCACTAATGGCGAACTTGCGTTAGATAAACTTAACGAAGAACGTCGAGATGGAACATCTCGATTACCCAATATTAACTTAAATGATGATGAAGTCGATCAGCTGGTGGCTTTCCTCAACAGCCTAACGGACCCTTGTGTAGAAAGTCGTGATTGCCTCGCCGCTTGGATAGCGAATGACAGCACAGATAATCCCGATGACCAAGTTCTGATTGCTACTGATATAAATGGCAGTCCATTATAGGGTTCATACAAACTCCTTAGGTGTTACTGACTTAATATTCTTGTGATCTAAAATATACATTAACCACATAATTGATGCTTTAGTTCACAGAGTTAATCATCATCACGGTTAGGAAAAACACATATGAATAATGATATTATCCAGCAATTTAAGTTATGTTAGAGTTAGGACTTAATGGGCATTATGAAAATACCCAGTTCTAACTCAAGGTTTATAACATGGAAAATTTCATTACTTCAGTTGTGCAGGATAATATTTTAACGCTAACAATAAATCGCCCTGAGGCACGTAATGCGTTAAATCAGGCAATGTATTTATTACTCGCTCAAGGATTAGAAACGGCACAACAGGATGATGCCATTCATGTCGTGATGCTTAAAGGGTCGGCCGATATTTTTTGCGCGGGCAATGATATGCAAGATTTTCAGGCCATGTCACAAGGTCGAGCGGATCAACATGGTGGTCGCTTTATGCGTGCATTAATCAACTGTGATAAACCAATTGTGGCAGCAGTTAATGGCTCTGCAATGGGGATCGGAGCCACAATGTTACAGTTTGTAGATTTCCTCTATTTATCTCCGACGGCAATATTTCAAACACCATTTGTGGCGATGGGGTTATGCCCGGAACTCGGCTCTAGTCAATTATTAGCACAACAAATTGGCGTGCGTAAAGCGCGAGCCATGTTATTAGCAGGCGAGCCGATGCAGGCAAATGAAGCTGTTACGTTAGGGTTTGCGAATGAAGTATCTGACTCACCAGATAATGCGGCAATGCAAAGGTCCATCACACTTGCAAAACTGGCACCAATAGCCATGCGCACCAGTAAAGCAATGTTGATGAGAGGATCTCGACAGCAACTATTAGATCTCGTTGAATATGAAAATAAAAGCCTGGCCTATTTAGTGACTCAACCAGAATGCCGTGAAGCGGTTAGCGCTTTTATGGAAAAGCGTCCCGCTGACTTTAGTCAATGCTAATTGCCACTGATATCAATGGTAATCCTTTATAACTGCTAGCTATATTGCTTTAAAATCATCTGTACCGCAGTATCGGTTATTAAAGCAATTTTATCTTCATCGGGAAACGCTTCGCCCTGTACTATTTGTGGCCAAAAACAAAAACCTTTAATCACAGAAATAAACTGCATAACCACTAATTCTGGGTACTCAATGGTTAACGCACCATCTGCAATCGCGGCATTAAACCAAGCCGTTAATGGTGACTCTTGTTCATTAAAACTGGCTAAAGCTTCTTGAATTAATTCGGGTGAATGGATCGCTTCCGCAATAATAACTCTCGCCATCGCGATAAAGCTTTCATTCTGTAGTTGGGCAATTTCATATTTTGCTAACAAGGTTAGTTGCTCAGCCAAGCCTTGTTCTGCGTTGTACTGCACGTGATCAAAATTACATAATAGGTTCATCATTTTCAACATGATGGCACTAAACAGTACTTCTTTGCTGGCAAAATGATTGTAAACAGTGCGCTTAGAAACCTCAGCACGTTTAGCAATATCGTCCATACTTGTCGCTTTAAAGCCCTTAGCTTGGAACTCCAACATAGCTGAGTCGAGTACAGCGGCTCGTTTCAATTCTGAGCGTGACATATTTTTTTCTTTCATTTCAGCTTCTTAAATAATTATCCAATCGATGACACTGATTATTTTACACTGATGAGTTTACTTTTCAAAACAAATAAGTAAACTACACCGTATAGTTTACTTATTATCATCAAAATTATGACGAAATTTACAACGTTTATTCTACTCACGTTAACTGGAGGCATTATGTCTATTGCGACAGCATCAAATACAATTTCAGAATCCCAATTGAGCCCTGCGCATCATAATGCCAATGGTGGTTTTTTAAATACCGCTCCGGACTTTAAAGCAGACACACCGATTCTGCCGCTACTTGTTCGTTATATCCGTGAAGAGCGTGCTGATGCCGAACCGATTAACCCGATCCCGCTGTCATCATTAACAACTACACAACTAGAGCAGCTGCCATTATCGAGTGATAGCTTGATCCGCCTTGGTCATTCCAGTATTTATTTACAGGTGTCTGGGCAGCGTTGGTTAATCGATCCCGTGTTTAGTGAGCGCGCTTCACCCGTTAGTTTTGCAGGGCCGAAAAGATTTCATCAACCGCCAATTAGTTTGGCACAATTACCTAAAATTGATGGTGTGATGATCTCTCACGACCATTATGACCACCTTGATAAAGCATCGATTAAATATTTAGCTGAAAACGTAAAAACTTTTGTCGTACCACTGGGTGTGAGTGCGCATTTGCAAGATTGGGGCGTTGAAGCGGAACGCATTCATAGCTTAGATTGGTGGCAATCAGTCACTATTGATGATGTAAAAATCACCGCGACACCAACGCAGCATTTTTCTGGACGTGGACTGTTTGATAAAAACGAGACTTTGTGGGCGTCTTACGTCATTGAATCCAGTAACAGTAAATTATTCTTTAGTGGTGATTCTGGTTATTTCGCTGGATTTAAAGAAATTGGCGATCGCTTCGGCCCCTTTGATATCACTATGGTTGAAACGGGAGCTTACGATAAAGATTGGGCAACCATACACATGACTCCGGATGAGAGCTTGCAAGCCCACAAAGATCTGCGCGGTAAGCATATGATGCCAATTCATAACGGGACATTTGATTTAGCATTCCACAGTTGGTATGAACCCTTAGAGCGTATATCGGCATTAGCTCAGGCAACTAACGTACCACTTGTCACGCCACTCATGGGGCAAATTATTAACGTGACTGATATTGCTGATACGCCATCATGGTGGACATCACTGTATAACGGCAACCGTTTCTAACAATCTGGTTTTAAAGGCCTGAACTTTTCTAACAGATCATGTTCAGGTCACTTATTTCGCGTTACGTTCAACAACATCACTGCGGATCACAGACTGATCTTCGACAAGTCCCGTTATCTGCTGCCTGCTTGATAAATAGTGTTCAGTTAACTTATGTGCAGCTAAAGCCGCTTCATCAGCATATATTTCGTATAAATAAAAACAATGATCATCAGCTTGGCATTCGAGTACATCAAACACAAAACATCCTGTTTCATTATTAACTGACGCTTTTGCATTTTCCTTCATCACATTTAAGTACTGATTTCTGCTACCTTTTTTAACTACATTTTTCACTATAATACAAAACATAACAATCCTTCGTGTTGAGTTAATTGAGAACTTATCACATCATGTATTCGTGTTTATTGCAAACATTGTATACAATATGGTAACAAAGTTAATACAAAAGGATGTAACTATGATAGCAAGACCAAAAGCATTTAATGGATTAAGACACCTAGCATTATCAGTTTATGAGTTTGAAGAGTGCCTTACTTTTTATACCCAAGTGATGGGGATGAAGGTATTACGCAAAGCTAATGAAAATTTGGTTTATCTTACTTGTGGCAATGACAACTTATCGTTAGGCAGAGCGAAACAAAAAATTGCGGTTCCAGCGCAGACGCTTGATCATTTTGGTTTTGTTGTTGACAGTAAAGAGGAGTTGCAACAATGGTTTGAGTATATGCAGTCTGTTGATGTGCCGCTATTAGATGTGCCCCATGACCACAGCGATGGGGCACGTAGCTTTCATTGCCAAGATCCTGCAGGTAATGTAGTCCAACCTCTGTATCATCCCGCTGTTTCAGGCCAAAAATTTAGCTAACTATACTCGTGGGATAACAAAATGATGACATCACTGTATAGCTGCAGCTGTGTCTAATAACCAGGTTTTAAAGGCCTGAACTTTTTCTAACGCATCATGTTCAGGTCGCCAGACAATATAATAAGCCAACTCGGTACTACTATTAAGTGTCGGGAATGGTTTCACTAATCGTCCACAGGCAAGATCATCTTTGACTAATACACTGCGTCCAAGTGCTATGCCCTGCCCAGCCACAGCCGCTTGAATTACTGATGCCGAATTATTTATTTTCAAGCCTTTTTTGGTTTCAACATTATGTATTCCCTGTTCACTTAACCAACTAGCCCAAGTTGGAAACCCCGAACTTACCGGCATCGATTGATCGTGTAATAGCGGATAATTTGTTAAGTCGCTCGGTAACTCCAACCCCTGTGTAACCAAGTCGGGTGAGCATACCGGAAATATATCTTCATCCATCAATAATGTTTGCGACAATCCCGGCCAATTGCCTTTGCCATAACGTACACCGATATCAATGTCTTCGGCAAAGTAATCAACCGAGCGTGAATTGGTATTTAAACGGAGATCATAATCGGGATGCTTAAGCTGGAAATCATCGATGTGCATTAATAGCCACTTCGCGGCAAACGCAGGACTCACTGACACTGTGATGGCATTATTGATAATCGGTTTTTGTAACAGTGCTAAACCCTGAGATATATGCTCTAAACCAAGTCTTATTTCCGGCAGTGCAATTTTAGCCTGCTCCGTCAATGTTAGACGTGAAGCACCGCTGCTAGCACGGATAAACAAACTAACGTCTAACCACTCCTCCAATAAACGTACTTGCTGGCCGATTGCGGCAGGCGTGACATTAAGTTCTTTTGCCGCCAAAGAAAAACTAAGGTGTCTAGCAGATGCTTCAAAAGCACGAACCGCATTCAAATGGGCTATATTTTGCATTTTCAGCGCGACCTCACGTCAACTTAACACTAAAGAAAAACTATATCGACAGTATAGAAGTAGTGCTTTGTCATATGCAAAGAATAAATCCATAATTACTACATAAAGAGCCTTTTACCTAATGCAGACAAGAAATGCATTTACCAACTCCCTATAACGACACAGCGTAACAGTGGAATAACGATATGAACATTAATAGCGACCTAACCCAGCCAGCGAAAATATTTTTTAATGAATCAACCTGGGTACCTTCTCCGCTTAAAGGTGTATCACGTAAAATGTTAGAACGTGATGGAGCTGAGTTTGCAGCGACACCAACAACACTTGTTGCTTATGAGGCTAACAGCTATTTCACTAACCATGTACATACTGGCGGTGAAGAATTCTTGGTATTAGCAGGTGTATTCTCTGACGAGCACGGAGACTATCCTGTTGGCACCTATAAGCGTAACCCTGTCGGTACTGAGCACGCACCGATAGTCAAAGACGGCTGCATGATCATCGTCAAGCTCGGTCAATTCCAAGGCGGTGACGATCAAGATGTGGAAATCAATACAGCTAACCAAACCTTTATCCAAGATGAAAACCGTACAGCAGTGCAATACCAATTACTGCATGCTTTCAAACAAGAAACAGTACGTTTAGAACGCTGGGCACATAACTCAAGTATCACCCTAGACAATACAGGCGGCATTGAAGTGCTGGTTGTTAATGGTGAGTTTAGTCATCAAGGGGACGTTTTTCACCAGTTTGATTGGCTGCGTTTACCTATTGGTAAAGCGTTAGATGTCACAACCACTTCTGAGGGCTGCACAGTTTGGATCAAAACAGGTCATCACACTTATCGTTTATAAAATGCATTTACAAAGAATCGTTTATAAGAATGCGTTTATAACTCTCGATTTATAACAACTCGTCTGTAATCCGAATCGATTAAGGTAGTCACATGAAAACAGAATTTGTCATTATTGGCGGTGGATTAAGCGGTTTATATACGGCTTATTTATTAGAACAGCTTGGTAAAAACTATATTTTATTCGAAGGTCGAAATAGACTTGGTGGGCGCATATATACTGAAGGCAAGTTTGATATGGGGCCGTCTTGGTTTTGGCCTGACATGCACCCACATATTACTCAGTTGATTGATGATCTGCACTTACCTGTATTCCCGCAACATGATAAAGGCGCGTTCTTGTTCGATAAACACGAGAACAAAGGCCCGCTACGTTATGAATCGGGTTACGCCGGATCACCACAGTCAATGCGCGTTGCTGGTGGTATGCAAACAGTTGTTGATGGCGTTAAAGCGAAGCTAACCAATGAACGAGTTATCTATAACGCCAAGGTCACTCACGTCGAACACAATACTGAAGAGCAAGATAGTTATTCTATCATCACAGCTGAAATAAACGGCGTAGAAAAAACAATACAAGCAGATCAGGTTATCTTTGCAATGCCATTACGCTTACTTGAAAAGAGCATTGCCTTTTCTCCTGCATTACCAATGAAAGTGCAGAGAAAATTTGCCTCAACAGCGACATGGATGGCCGCACACGCCAAGTTCTTTGCCATTTACGACACGCCGTTTTGGCGTAAAGCTGGTTTATCCGGTTCTGCCAGCAGCCAAGTCGGTCCGTTAGCAGAAATACATGATGCCAGTACGATTGATTGTGAAAGTGATAATGACGGTTCAGGTGCATTGTTTGGTTTTGTCGGGGTCGATGCACATACTCGTCAATCTGCAGGTCATGAGTTAATTAAATCGTTAGCAGTGAAGCAACTTGTGCGTATTTATGGTGAGCAAGCTGCTAAGCCGCTTGATGTGAAGTTAGTCGACTGGAGCCAAGAAACAATGACTGCGACGGACGCCGATAAAAACGCACCTAATAGTCACCCACATTATGGTTTACGCGATATTCAATCAGCGCTCATGCCAGTTTATCAACAAGGTTGGTATTTTGCGGGGACAGAAGCTGCAGAAGAAAATGGCGGTTATATCGAAGGCGCACTCGAGGCTGCTGAAGCGGCCATCACTTTAAGCGTTAGTAAATAGCGCTCTAGACATATAAACAAATTGGCTATCACTGTCATCAATAACAAAGTCAAAACGGGTATATAACTCACCGACTCGATTACCTTGTAGGTAACTTAGCTTACAGGGTAATTGTTTATCTTTAGCAAGTGTTATGAGCTGCTTTAATACCTTGCTACCAATGCCTTTACCTTGATGTTCAGGTAATAAGAAAAAGCGACAAAAGTGAATATGATCAGTGTTAACTTCAATTTTATAACTACCTACAGCGATACCATCAATACAGATCAGCATAGGTTTACCAGCCGCCCATTCCTCTGCATGCATTTGTTGCTGTAGAACTTCGTCCCAACCAAAAATGGCTTTAATCGGTCCATATTCCGCGGATTTTTTTAAGGCAAACGCGAAGTCATAATCTTGCTCGGTAGCGAGTCTGTATTTAAGGTTCATCGTTTAACCATTAACGACATAAATTATTACGCCCATTAGCCTTACTGCGATAAAGCGCGTTATCTGCTAAGCGTAATAGCGTAGAGTAGTCAACATCATCAGCGGCTTTTAAGGTCGCAACGCCCATACTACAGGTTACATAATCAGAGCAATTTGAGTAAGCATGTAAAATATGTAATTCTTCAATCGAAGTGATTAACCTTTCCATAAATAAGACAGCCTCTTGCTCAGTGCAATCCACCATTATAATAGCGAACTCTTCACCACCATATCGCGCCACTGTATCAGAGGCTCTTTGGACCTTTACTTTTAAACAATCAGCGACTTTTTTAATCGCTTCATCACCCGCTTGATGACCATAGTTATCGTTATATAATTTAAAATAATCAATATCGAGCATCGCCAATGATACCGTGCTTACTGAACGTAAAGCGCGTTTCCATTCTTTTTCAAGCTGGTCATCAAAATGGCGACGATTAGCGAGTCCTGTTAGTCCATCTGTTCGCGCTTGTTTCTCTAATTTCGACTCAAACGAACGCTCAACAACTCTTACCGCAAACGTCCCTATCGCAATAATGAATAACAGCGCAGGAATGATCACTGCACCAATCGCCATCATCACTTTTTCTGTTTTTTTATCGAGTACAGCAACATCGAGATGGATCCACAACGTCGCGCCAATATCAGGTAATGGATACTGATAAACAGCTTCCATATAACCGTCACCGGTATACTTAACGACATTACGAGAAGGCTTGCTTTCTGCACTAAAATTATTATCCATATCCGCTGTTGTCAGGGAAATATTCACATAAGATTGTCGTAAAGCAGCTAATGCTTCTTCCTTACGTTGGTAATTAATATCTATGACATTACCCACATAAGTAATTTCTGGATGCGCAATTACTTCGCCATTTTCATCAACTAAACAAACATAGTTACTCGGATCATAACTTCCACCTTGAAAAATACCTTGGAACTGCTTGATAACGTCTGCAGCTGGTACATACTCGAATCAGCAAATGCTTCAAACTTTAATGCTTGCTGTTCGTTCTGCTCCATCGCCACATCGAAAAGTGCATTCCATACAAGGTCATAGGTAAACGGTGTGGCAATAGCAACCACACCAGAAATGACCAATGCTAGCGCAATAAATGTAGCGACAACTGCTTGTTTGGCACTATTTATCGAACATCTGAACGGCTTTATCAAAATAACCAACCTAATAATGACTAAATTCATACTTAAAATATTTTCGGATACTAACAAATGCTATCGGCTATAACTACGATTTAAACTTATAAGTAAGACATATTATTCAATATGTTAGATGGAACACGCTGTCATTAAACTATTATAAGCTTCAATAAATTACATAATAGACAAATAAAAAGATAATAAAGCAAACTTCAGCAAACCCCTTATTCCGTCACTACAATTATTACAAGGCCATAAATTAATAGGTGTAAATAGTAATGATGATATCTATTTGTATGTGTACATATCAACGAGATCATGTTGTCGATACCCTTAAGAGTATTGCCGCCTTACGACTACCTGAACACGTTATTCTTGAAGTGATCGTCGTTGATAATGATGAGCACGCTTATGCGGAAATGCTGGTCAAAGGCCAAGCGAATGTCATGGATATACCGGTATTTTATCGTCAGGAAACTGCAAAAAATATTGCATTAGCTCGTAACTGTTCCATAAATAATACCAAGGGTGAATGGGTGGCATTTATCGATGATGATGAAGTGGCGGATCCCGATTGGTTAGCGCAACTGTTATCAACAGCGCAAATTTTTCAAGCTGATGCTGTATTCGGCCGAGTTAAATCAACCTACCCTAGCAATACTCCGCAGTGGATTATTGATTCAGGTGTATTTGAACGCCCAGCTGTAAGTAACGGCCAAGAAGTCACCAGCGGCGCGACAAATTCAACATTAGTCAGTCAAGCGGCAATTAAAAAATATCAACTCAGATTTGATTCCGACTATGGTTTAACCGGAGGTGAAGATGCGGATTTTTTTTATCGGTTATACCAGCATGGCGGTAAACTGGTTTGCTCAAATGAAGCCTATGTCAGTGAAGAAGTGGCCAGTAATCGATTGAACATTAATTACCTATTAAGAAGGGCGATACGCATAGGAGAAACCTATACACGTTATCGCATGCAGCAAGCTCCATTAGCCAACAAACTAACTTACTTTGCTGACGTGTTAATAAAACTCATTATATTGCTATTTATCGTATTGGTTAAATTACCTTTCGGCCAATCAAAATACGCAAAACCCTTATTACAATTAGTTGATAAATATGGAAAAATAAAAGCATTATTCACCACAAAAACTGTCAAACTGTACAACTGACAACTGACAACCATTTTATGATGACAATCTATAGCTTATCCCCACTAAATCCTCTACTAAATCAAACAAAAAAAGCGAATCACTGATAACAATGACTCGCTAGAGTTTGTCCGGTTCAGCGAGTAGTTTAGCTAAATAATATTAACATTACATGGCTAACCCAAATTAACACGTTTAATATTGTCCGATGCTAACGGTTGGTTTTCCAACACCATTTCACTAAATCGTTGACGTAATTTACAGCCGTCAATATGGCCTTGAATTTCTACATCTTGAAATAAGATCGGCTCACCTTGTTTGATATCCACTAATAATCGAGCGCCTGTCGCCAGACCTAAAGGTAATGCGTTATCTTCTACAGATAATTCAGCACTGGTCATTTCGCCATAATAATCAAAACCACCAATACAATCGAGCTGTTCGCCTTTTTTCAGGTCGCGCTTGGCACGGGTGATCACATCCGATACCGGTGCACCCAGTGGACGTACTACCGATTGATGCTCAACAACATTCACGTATAAACCGTACAAGGCTTCAATACCCGGCATATGGTAGGGTAAATACAACAGGTAATTAGGACCATCGCCCATTTTATAATAAGAAAGCGAATCTAATATTTCTGGTTTATCCGTGGAAATAACGGCAAATACCCCACCACTGGGTTCGACCCCACAAACAACTTCAATCACCCCTGTTTGATTCAAAATACCGCCGTCTTCTTTTAACTTCAATAAATCAACAATATCTTCAAGTGTACCTTTAGCCAAATGCATACCTGGTACATCTGCAACTAAACCAGTGGCATTCGAGACAATTGTCATTTCCATCGACATTTTAGAGCCATCCGCAAAGGAGGCGATCATCGTGGGTTTCTGGCCTGATTTTTCAGCCCAAGGTAATACAGAATCGGGATCAGCATAAGAATCATGAAAACCTTTGAATTTACCAACAGCCACGATCCCGAAGCCCAATACATCAGCATAATTATAAAGGTGCTTAATCAAGCCCGGTTCATCGCCCCACATATTGCTGTAGATCAGATCTTTTTCACGAAATAGCTCAGCAAGCACAGGGCCAACAAGCGCATCCGTTTCAGCGCTCACCACGAAATGCTTATTGGCCGCTAACGTTGCAAGCCCGAGTTCACAACCAAATTCAGTGTCACCCGTTAATTCAACGACAATATCAGCATCACTGGCGCAAAAGTCTTCAACGTTGTCGGCAATAATGGATAACGGCAAATTAGCATCTTTCAGCAGGGCAATAATTGGCGCGCGGGTTTTGGAATAAATTGACACGACATCAATGAAATCCAGCAGCGTTATCTGCTGTATCAACCCCTTACTAATATAGCCAGCACCCGCTATAGCAACCTTGATATTCCCATGCTCTATTTTATACGCATCTAATAAATTTCGATTAATCATTTATTTTCCTCAGCGGTAAACCGTTATGCCATTATGGTTTCAATAACATGACGTAACTTACACCGCCAATCCGAAGGTCTAAATATCGGTGAAATTTTATGACAGTTTAAAATGCCATTTCTAGGCCGAGCGGCAATTGAAGCATATTCTTCACTTGTCACTCCGACTAAATGTCGGCCCTGCTCACCGGGTTGGTATTTATCTAATTCTTCAAAAATAGCGCAAGCAAAACCGAACCAGCTTACCCCGCTATCACCACAAAAATGGTAATCACCAAATTGATACCGATTCGTTTCAGCCACTCGGTCTATCGCGATATCTAGCGCTAAATTGGCTACATCCCCTGCATAGGTTGGGCAACCAAACTGATCATTAACAATGCGGATTGGCCCTGTTCCGCAGCGCAATGAAAGCAAAGTAGTAACAAAGTTTCGCGCGTATTCACTAAACATCCATGAAGTGCGAATAATGATGTAATGACTCAAATAGGTCTTTATATATTGCTCACCTTGTAATTTCGTTCTTCCATAGACATTTACCGGCGCAGGCGTATCTGTTTCGACATAACTACAATGACTGCCCCCACCAAAAATATACTCGGTCGAAAAGTGGATTAATAACGCCCCCACGTTATGACATTGTAATGCCAATAAATAAGGTCCATACGCATTAACTAATTCCGCTGCTCCCGTCTCTACTTCTGCTCTATCCACCTCTGTATACGCTGCCGCGTTAATCACAATGTTGGGCTTAAACGCCTCAAATACACTAGCTACTTGCTTTGCATTGGTGATGTCTAATGTCTCTATATCTGTGAGTAATACATCCCACTCTTGATGATCTATGCGGTCTTTAATCGACTGGCCTAGCTGGCCTTTTTGCCCTGTCACCAGTAATCGATACATAAAGGCCGCCCTTTTTAAAACAAGTCTTTAAACTTAAGGCCCATTTTATCTTTGTCTGACAATAACGGGTTGTCACAGGGCCAATCGATGTTTAATTCTGGATCATTCCAAATAAGACAGCCTTCATCAGTGTTGTCATAATAACTGGTACATTTATATTCAAAATCAGCAAGGTCAGATAACACCACAAAGCCATGTGCTAATCCCGGCGGTAACCAAAATTGCAATTTATTGTCAGCATTTAATCGCAAGCCATGACACTGACCATAGGTCGGCGAATCAAACCGTATATCAACAGCAACATCATACACTTCCCCCAACACCACTCGTACTAACTTGCCTTGTGGTCTGGTTTTTTGAAAGTGCAGCCCACGTAAAACATTTTTTGAAGACCGTGAATAGTTATCTTGTACGAAATCAAACTCACCACCAATCACATCGCGATAACGAGCCGCTTGGAATGTTTCCATAAAGAAACCGCGATCATCTCCAAATACATCAGGCTCGATAACCAAGGCGCCAGCAATCGAAGTTTTGGACACTTTCATCTACAATTCCTCACGCAGCAAGCCGTAGAGGTATTGTCCATACTCTGTTTTCTGTAACAGACATGCTTGGTCTTCTAATTGTCCGCGCGTGATCCAACCTTTTGAAAATGCAATCTCTTCTAAACAAGCCACTTTTAAGCCTTGATTATGCTCAATCGTCTGTACAAACATTGCCGCTTTCAATAAGGAATAATGGGTGCCGGTATCAAACCAAGCAAAACCTCGACCAAAGCGCTCAACGTATAATTCACCTAACGCTAAATACATGTTGGTGATATCCGTGATCTCGACTTCATTGCGGGCCGAAGGCGTTAAAGACTTGGCCATGTTAATGACCCGGTTATCATAAAAATATAAACCAGTAACGGCATTATTCGACTTAGGTTTCTTCGGTTTTTCTTCAATACTTAGCACATGACCTTCTTTATCAAATTCCACAACACCAAAACGTCCAGGGTCTGTCACCCGATAACCAAATACCGTCGCGCCAGCATCCTTACTGGTTGCGTTCAATAATTTGCCGGTGAAGTGTTGCCCATAGAAAACGTTATCACCTAAAATAAGGCAGACATTGTCCTCGCCAATAAAATTTTCAGCAATGATAAATGCTTGTGCGATACCGTCAGGGCTCGGCTGTTCCGCGTATTCAATATTAAGCCCAAAGGTGGTGCCATCCCCAAACAAAGACCTAAAATGAGGAAGATCATCCGGGGTAGAAATAATTAAAATATCTTGAATGTCCGCCAACATCAGTACCGAAAGTGGATAATAGATCATCGGTTTATCGTAAATAGGTAACAGCTGCTTTGAGACAGCCTTGGTAATGGGATGTAAACGCGTGCCTGAACCACCCGCTAACACAATGCCTTTGTATTTTTTATTGCCCATTAGCTCTTTCTCCTCGACGTGTTAACTGATAATCACCATTTAAGACACGCTGCCACCACGCTGTATTATCTAAATACCACTGCACCGTTTTTTTAATACCCGTTTCAAATGTTTCCTCGGGTTGCCAGCCTAACTCACGTTGAATTTTACTTGCATCAATCGCATACCTCAGATCATGCCCAGGCCTATCATTCACAAATTGGATAAGATCACGATAATGTTCAACGCCATCTGGTTTGTCGGGTACAAGGTCTTCTAGTACACAACACAAGCAATTAACGACATCTATATTACGTTTTTCGTTATGACCACCAATGTTATAGCTCTCACCAATTTGACCTTTTGTCGCCACCAGCACTAATGCGCGAGCATGATCATCAACATACAACCAATCCCTGACTTGCAAACCATTACCGTAAACTGGTAACGCTTGGCCATTTAACGCGTTTAAAATCATGTGCGGTATAAGTTTTTCAGGAAAATGATAAGGGCCATAGTTATTCGAACAATTGGTGATTAATGTGGGAAGACCATAAGTTCTTAACCAAGCACGGACTAAGTGATCAGCACTCGCTTTGGTTGCAGAATAAGGTGAGCTAGGATCGTAAGCAGTAGTCTCAACAAACAGTCCGTCTTGGCTCTCTTTACTACCTTGACAAGCTAAATCACCAAATACCTCATCGGTCGAAATATGATGAAAACGGAAAGCTATTTTTTTTTCTTCGGCTAATGACAACCAATAAACACGTGCCGATTCAAGTAAGTTATACGTACCAATAATATTGGTTTCGACAAAACAGTTCGGGCTTTCGATTGAGCGGTCAACGTGCGATTCAGCAGCAAGATGCATGACAATATCAGGTTGATGCTGCGAAAAGACACGATCAACTTGTTCTTTGTTACAGATATCAACACACTCAAATGCATACTGCGACGAAAGCAAGGTCGCAGGAATTGAATCAAGATTACCAGCGTAAGTTAAGCTATCTAGGTTCACCACCTGATAGTCAGTCTCACTCAATATATGTCGAATAACAGCACTGCCAATGAAGCCAGCACCACCTGTCACTAATATCTTCATATTACTGTACTCATCATTAACGTTACGATTATTAATAACGGACGTTACTACTCTCATAACCTGTACTGCTATTGCTTATAACCAACGTTACTATTGCTTATAATCAACATTACTATTGCTCATAATTAACGTTTTCAGACCTTCGGTCTTGTAATTTTCGTGCTGTGGGTATATTCGGTTTTAATAAATACTGAAAATGATAAATGAAGGCATCGCGAATATGAAAGCGTAAAATACGGCTAGTGAATACGTCTTTAAAGCCACCATCACTGCAACGTAACCCATCAGCACCAACCACAATTTCGCTCTCATAATGGACTTTGTAGCCCAGTTCCCAGCATCTGTAGCAAATATCGGGATCGGCCATAAAGATAAAATAGCGATTGTCAAAACCGCCAATTTTACCCCAAACCTCACGACTGATAGCCATAAATGACGATTGTAACCAGTCCACATTAGCCGACTTGAAATAATCGAACTCTACGTATTCGTAGTACTCAGCAATGCCTTTTAACAAAGGCCAGTTTCTGAGTGACGTTCTACGTACTACTTGCGCAATCAAATTAGGAAAGCGGCGCACAGTATCAGGTGTCGACCCATCATCATTTAGCTGTCGGGTCCCCACGATCCCGACTTCAGGATCCCGGTTATAAATAGCCACAATATCAGCCAATATACTTGCCGACTTCCACTCAATATCCGGATTAACAAACAATAAATAATCACCATTACATAAATAAGCCCCCTGATTACTACCTCGGGTATAGCCGTTATTTTGCTGATTAAAAATTAGCGTCACATTATCGGTATCTTTATATTGCGACAGTATCTGTTGATTACCATTATCCATAGAGTTATCAATAATGATCACTTCGGTATCAAATTCACCTTGTTGAGTCAGTATCCTTTCGACATTATGGACAACGCGTTCCGCTTTAAAAAAATCAACAATAACAACAGAAATTAATATTTTCTTAGCCATATGAATCTTCTCTTTGCTCAACGAATAATTTTTTATCGATAACAGCTGCAAAAGCATGATTGGTAATATCAAATGCTTGATCGTATCTAGGTATGGCGATTAGCTCTGCCACGGGATAAACAGGCAATAACTCATCAGGATAAACAACTACCATATTTGGATTATTTAACTCTTTAGCTATTTGCAGTTGATGATCATCAGAAAACTCACCAAATTGCTCCAACCTTGGCACAAATATCACTTTCTTCTGATAAATAAGCATGTGATTAATACTGCCGACACCACAATGACTTATGACAAGGCTGCTTTCTTGCACCAAAGCATCCATTTTGTCTTTCGTAACCATATCCACAATTTCGCCATTGGCAGGTTTCACATCGACCTCAAAACCACCGGTTTGAATAAACCAACGTACGTTTGGATCGTGATAAATATCGAGCTTGGCCATTGCTGCTATCAAACGGGGAAAAGGATAAGAATTAGTACCCGTAATAACTAAGACCAAGGGTTTATCTGGCGATGATAGCGGCGTAATAATCTTATTCACGATACCTCTTAAATCAAAGCTTTTCCCGGCATAATCGACGCTATATTGGTTAGCGACCGCTTCCCATTGCGACATAAATTCATCATATAACTTATATTTATGGATCATTTTTCCAGTATTAGACAGTTCAACCACCCGCGATAATGTGTCCAAATACACAAACCTTATCGGTAAGAATTTACACACTAACGCAAAGGGTAAAACGATCGGTCCACCCGTGCTAAATACTGCCCGAGGCCTTTCTTTTACGAGAACGTACAGCGCATAAAAAATATTAACGAAGTGAATAAATGCATTTTTTTGCGTACTCCACATCTTATATATTTTCTTAATTTTATTGTCATTAACTAATAAATGAGTCGTTACTAGCACAATATCGTCAACATGGTGACAGGCGCAAAGAGCTTGAGTCAGGTGGCCACCCGCCGATGCAATGACAAGTACTTTTCTATTCGACATTTGAGTACTCCAGATTAAGGCCATCAACTAAACACTGATAATGATTAACGACTGTTTTCTTCTCAAAAATATCCAATGCATGGGTTTCTAACGCACACTTAATACGCCGTTGGAAAAAATCGTGTCGAACGATTAAATCTTCAACCTTGATTGATAACTCATCTACATTTTGATTGCGTACCTTAATGCCAACATCAATATCATCCAGGTAGCCATCAATACCGGTATTGGCGTGATATAAAATTGGCAACCCAGAAAATAACGCTTCGACAAAAACCATTCCAAAAGACTCATTCTTACTGGGTAATAAAAATGCCGTGTACTGTTTCAACTTGTGTTGCAGATGCTTGTTATCAATACGCCCTTTAATTGTAACCTTGCCATTTAACGATAATGCGTCGATTTTACCTTGTACTATTTTAATCTTGCTTGCAGGTCCTGAGCCGTATATATCCAACCTAATACTTGGATATGAAACGCTTAGTTGGGATATGGCGTGCAATAATGGCATGATACCTTTTCGCTCATACTGCTCGAAACGAAACACAGTAACAAAATTCGCTGCGTCATTAATCTTGCTAATATTTTCTACCGGCCTCATTTCACAAGGGTTAGGGAATAAACTAGACTGATCTGTGGATGTATTAATCGTGGTTTTCAGCATTTTTTTTATCGGGTTTTTAGCCCAAGAACTCACCCAAAATATATGTTCAGCTTCTTCTAATACCTTTTTCCAACGACTGCGTAACAAGGCTTTGTGCTGCAAAATACGCACATCAGTTCCCCCTCGAATAGATAAAAAATACGGTATGCCAATTTGATTAGCGATTGCAGCGCCTAACGTGCCATCAATAGCCAGTTTATGACCGTGAATAAGTTGATATTTAATGTGCTGCGTTTGAATAAGATTAAACAGAAGGTGTCGAGCAAGAAATAGCGATAAAGTCAGCGCGACACCAAAAGGTAAACCCCAATAATAAACCGAGTACAATTTAGGATTATGCGGAATAACACGTACTAACCAAGGCCATGGTGTACGATGAATAACAAAAACAGTATTAGCGATACCAGAGGTGGCATCTAATAAGGATTTAACAGCGGGCGTACTTAGATCATTACGGCCATCAGGGTAATCAGAGTGTATATGTAAAACATTCATATCATAATAACCTACCGCGAGTCGCTAATAACCAGCAGATAACCACTGTTAAACAGTAATTATAGGCATTACATTCTGATACTGACCACATTTTCGATGTAATAGAAAATGAGATATTACTAAGTACATAAAAATAAAGCCAAGTTTCGCATCATGTATTTTCACTACAATCAGCAACACTTGGCTTAGTCAAACATTCAAGCTATTGAGCTTAAAACCTATCGATAGCGCTTAATTCTTTATTACAATCCTTGAGTACTCTTTATTACAGACCTTGAGTACTCTTTCTTATAAACCCTGAGTATATTGCGCATTAGTTGCCACAGGTACTAACTCATTCAATGCAACTTTAGCATCGTCATTACCCGCTAGTAACGCTTCAAAGTGTTTGATCAGCTCGACTTTGTCTTGTTCTTTTTTAGAGCCGGCACCAATGTTAGTGAGGTCAATGAAGAATTCATCAAACAGATGAGAGAAATCATTAATTGCATCGAAGTTTAAGAACTGCTCGTCATTGTAAATGCTTGGGTAGCCGCCTTTTTGTTTATCAACCGCAAACGAAATACCTTTAACATTGGTAATTGTTGTC
>Ga0105359_10000769_pt1 | contig 26741 bp, 27 predicted proteins | sample GOMGulsemesocosm_6_FD_83659 | JGI IMG/M metagenome (GOLD analysis project Ga0105359, IMG submission 83659) | Methane-oxidizing microbial communities from mesocosms in the Gulf of Mexico - GOM8C Gulf of Mexico | ecosystem: Environmental > Aquatic > Marine > Cold seeps | place: Gulf of Mexico...
GCCTGTGTCATGTGCAACGGCGAAGGCTGTCGTGTGTGTTCTCACACCGGTTGGCTGGAAGTAATGGGTTGCGGTATGGTACACCCGAATGTTTTCAAAGCTTCGAAAATCGACAGCGAACAATACAGTGGTTTCGCCTTCGGTATGGGGGTTGAGCGGCTGGCAATGCTGCGTTACGGCGTAAACGATCTGCGGCTTTTCTTTGAGAATGACCTTAAGTTCTTGAAGCAGTTTAACTAACGCGCTAAAAAAGCGCGGCGAATATCGAACGACGTTAGTTTCGAAACGCTAGTACAGTACGACACCAAACATATTTCACGCTCCGATCTGGGGCGGTATCAAAAGATTGGATTAATACATGAAAGTCAGTGAACAATGGCTTAGAGAGTGGGTAAACCCTCAAGTCGACTCCGATGAGTTGGTTGAACAATTAACCATGGCCGGTTTGGAAGTGGACGGCATTGAGCCGGTGGCCGGTGATTTTAGAGGTGTAGTGGTTGCTGAAATTCAGCAAGCTGAGCAGCACCCCGATGCCGATAAACTGAGAGTGTGTCAGGTCAGCAATGGTTCTGAAGTCTTTCAGGTGGTTTGTGGCGCACCGAATGCGCGTGCCGGTATCAAGGTTGCATTGGCCGAAGTAGGCGCCGTATTGCCCGGTAACTTCAAAATCAAAAAAGCCAAGCTGCGTGGTGTTGAGTCCCATGGCATGCTGTGTGGCGCCGATGAAATCGGTTTAGGTGAAAAGTCTGAAGGCATTATGGAATTTCCTATTGATGCACCGATAGGCGCTGATATTCGTTGCTACCTGAAGCTTGATGACAATGTTATTGATATTGATCTGACGCCTAACCGTGGTGATTGTTTAAGTATTGCCGGTCTAGCTCGTGAAATTGGTGTGCTGAACAAAGCTGACGTTAATCCAGTTGTTATTAACGACGTTCCAGCAACACATGATGACGTTCATGAAGTCGTGGTTGAAGCTGATGCAGATTGTCCTCGCTACGTGGGTCGTGCGATTAACAATATTAACGCGACAGCCGTTACGCCATTGTGGATGGTTGAGCGTCTACGCCGTTCCGGTATTCGCTCCATTGACCCTGTGGTTGATGTAACTAACTACGTATTACTAGAGTTAGGTCAACCGATGCACGCCTTTGATAGGGATAAATTGCAAGGTGCTATTCAGGTGCGCACAGCACGTGAAGGTGAAAAACTGACGTTGCTGGACGAGCAGGAAATAAAATTAACGGCTGAGACACTGGTGATCGCCGACAATTCCGGACCACTGGCTATGGCCGGTGTGATGGGTGGTGCGGCAACAGGTGTTAGTGCGGAAACTAAAAATATCTTCCTGGAAAGTGCTTTTTTCAAACCAATTACAATTGCTGGTAAAGCGCGTAGTTATGGTTTGCACACCGATTCTTCGCACCGCTTTGAGCGTGGCGTGGACTTCACCCTTCAGCGTCAAGCTGTTGAGCGTGCTACGGAATTGTTGTTGGAAATTAGTGGTGGTGAAGCGGGGCCGATTGTTGAAGTGGTCTCAGAAGATAAACTACCGCAGTGGAATGTTGTCAATCTGCGTGAAGAGCGTGTTAAAAAGTTACTGGCGTTAGATATTGGTGCCGTTGAAATCGTTGATATTCTCAAAGGCCTTGGTTTAGGTGTGGAAGAACTGGCAAGTGGTGAGTGGGCTGTCTCCGTACCGTCTTACCGTTTTGATATTGCCATTGAAGCAGATCTGATTGAAGAGCTGGCGCGAATCTACGGTTATAATCGTTTACCCGTTTGTGCGCCAACAGCAACCTTGACACCAAAACCAGCTAACGAAGCTAAAGTATCCATTAAAAACCTGCGTCGTGTGTTATTAGCGCGTGGTTACAATGAAGCGATTACCTACAGCTTTGTTGATCCAAAAATGCAGGCCTATTTTGATCCCTCGGATCAGAGCATTGCGCTGGCAAACCCCATTTCTGCCGATATGTCTGTGATGCGCACTTCGTTGTGGTCGGGGCTTGCTCAGGCATTACAGTACAATCAAAATCGTCAACAACAGCGCGTGCGTTTGTTTGAAAGTGGTTTGACCTTCACCCGAGGCGAGTCAGGTATTGAGCAGGTCGCACGAATCGGTGGCGTCATTGCTGGTGGTCGTGCCGAAGAAGGCTGGCTAGAGCAGCATGAGGCAGTAGATTTCTTTGATGTAAAAGGTGATGTTGAAGCCTTGCTGGCTATGGGCGGCTCAGCGCAAGACTTTACCTTTGCTAGCAAAGCGCATCACGCCTTACACCCTGGTCAGTCTGCCGCTATTTTAAGGAATGGCGAAGAAATCGGCTATGTGGGTGCACTGCATCCAACGATTGAAAAATCACTAGGTTTGAATGGTCCGATCTTCCTTTTTGAGATTGATCTAGCGGAGATTGAGCAGGGCAGTATTGCCAGTTTTGCTGAATTATCAAAATTTCCAGAAGTTCGTCGAGACTTGGCTATACTTGTTTCTAGCTCTACAGAGCTGTCGGCAATTGTTGATGTGATGAGAGCATCGGCAGGGGAGTGGTTAACTGATGTGCGCCTGTTTGACCTCTATGAAGGCAAAGGTATTGAGCCAGATCACAAAAGTTTGGCATTAGGCTTGACCTGGCAACACGCATCACGCACTCTTACTGATGAAGAGGTATCAGTGCTTATTGGTTGTGTAATCAATAACTTAGAAAAACAATTTGATGCAAGATTAAGGGGCTAGTTAATGGGAGCTCTAACCAAAGCAGCTATCGCAGAAAAACTGTTTGATGAGCTGGGTTTGAATAAGCGAGAAGCCAAAGAAGTTGTTGAAATGTTTTTTGGTGAAGTAAGGCAAAGTTTGATCGACAACGATCAGGTGAAATTATCAGGTTTTGGTAATTTTGGTTTACGCGATAAAAAAGAACGACCAGGACGTAATCCAAAAACGGGGGAAGATATTCCTATCAGCGCCCGTCGTGTGGTTACCTTCCGTCCAGGACAGAAACTAAAAGCGAAAGTAGAAGATTATGCTGGAACCAAGTCATAACGACGAGTTACCGCCGATCCCAGGGAAACGCTATTTTACCATTGGTGAAGTCAGCGAACTCTGTAATGTAAAGCCGCATGTGCTGAGGTACTGGGAGCAGGAATTCTCCGAACTTAGCCCGGTTAAGCGTCGTGGTAATCGTCGTTATTACCAGCGTCAGGATGTGCTGATTATTCGCCAGATTCGCAGCTTGCTCTATGATCAGGGTTTTACCATCGGTGGCGCACGCCAGCGTTTCGGTAGTGAAGATGTTAAGGATGACACTAGTCAATCTCAGCAACTGATTCGTCAAATGATTGTTGAACTGGAAGATGTGCTCGGCGCTTTAAAAGCCTGATTTCCGAGAATAATTTTTAGCTGAAAATAGTTGTTTTCAAATCCCATCTGTTGTTTTCACGGCGCCAATCATAGGGTATGATTCGCGCCGTTTATCAAGTCAGAAAATCAAGATAATCGGGGCGTAGCGCAGTCTGGTAGCGCACTTCACTGGGGGTGAAGGGGTCGCAGGTTCGAATCCTGCCGTTCCGACCATCTTGTCTTGTTTTTCAAAGCGTTTCCCCCTCTTGAATTTAAAGCGCTAAAACCTTTAAATTACCCTGACTAAATCCCTTAAAGACACGTCTTACGACCTGCATTTCCTACCTAAATCATATACTATTCCGCTACTCGTTCAGGAGCGTGAATAACTATGCAATTTATTGATTTGGCTGCGCAGCAAGCGCTGATTAAAGATGAGATCGACGAAGGTATTGCGCGTGTATTAGCGCATGGTATGTATGTGCTTGGGCCCGAAGTTTCCGAGCTGGAAAAAGCATTAGCAGAGTTCGCTGGAACAAAACACTGCATAGCTTGTGCTAATGGTACCGACGCTTTGCAAATCGCTCAAATGGCTTTCGGTATTGGGCCGGGTGATGAAGTTATTGTGCCTGGTTTTACTTTTATCGCAACGGCTGAAACGGTTGCTCTACTGGGCGCTAAACCTGTCTATGTGGACATCGATCCACGAACCTACAATATTGCCCCTGCCTTGATTGAAGCTGCAATTACTCCGCGCACGAAAGCCATCATGCCGGTTTCTTTGTTTGGCCAATGCGCTGATTTTGATGTAATTAACGAAATTGCGGATAAACACGGCCTGCCAGTTATTGAAGATGCTGCACAGAGCTTTGGTGCAACCTATAAAGGTAAGCGCTCCTGTAACCTTAGCACGATTGCAACTACCTCCTTTTTTCCCGCCAAACCGTTAGGTTGCTACGGTGATGGTGGCGCAATCTTCACTAATGATGATGAGCTAGCGACGGTAATGCGCCAAATTGCTAACCACGGTCAGGACCGTCGCTATCATCATGCACGTGTGGGTGTTAATAGCCGTCTTGATACGATACAAGCAGCCATTCTATTACCAAAATTACGACTCTTCGCCAAGGAGCTGGAGCAACGGCAGCAGGCCGCTGCGCGCTATACTGCCATGTTAAATGAGGCGGGCATTGAAACCACGCCTTATCTGGAAAGCCATAACACCAGCGCCTGGGCGCAATACACTATTCGTGTTGAAAACCGTGATGCTGTTCAGGCGACGTTACAGGATGCAGGCATTCCTTCTGCGGTGCACTATCCCATACCGTTGAACAAGCAAACTGCGCTGGCTGATGATTCGGTTCATTTGCCCGTAGGTGATAAAACGGCAGAAGTGGTGATGAGCTTGCCAATGCACCCTTATTTAGATGAGCAGGATCAACATATAATTGTTAATGCGATAGCTTCTTTGTAAAGTTCTTTTGAATATTGATCTGTACCAGTAGTTTCGGACACTGCGCTAAGTGAGTGAAATCCGCTTAACGTAGTGAACAATGAAACAACAAAAGAAATCACGCAAATAGTACTCTGAAGGCTTTAAGAGCGAAGACCTGAAGTTTGCTGCTAGGAGAAGTGTCGCATTAGCAGCCAAGGAGCTTGGTATTTATGAATCGTAGCTTTACAGCTGGTGATCAGTCAGAGAAAGAAAGCGTCAGTTCCAGAGCGAGAAAGCTTGCTGGCCGCTGAAAATGCCAAGTTAAAACGCCAGCTAGTTGTGTAAGTTGAGGAGCTTGAAATCCAAAAAAGGCGGCCATCTACTTCGCCATAAATCAAAAATAATGCGTTTTAATTTATGTTTGAGCACCGCGAAGTGGGTATTATGCATGGATCAAGGCTTGCCAACCCCCTGGCGTCAAGACGATTGCTTGCCATAAGAGGATATCAAGGTCAAAGAAGCCTTTGATAAATGTAAGCAGCGTGATGGTGCCAGACGACTCCAGGTTGAACTCGCGGAGAACGGTGATCCGCACAACATCAAAACTATTGCGGACAGTATGCGTCGCCAAGTGCAGGTGGCTAAAGCCGCTCGTAAATTCAAAGTGACAACGGACAGTCATCACAAACGACCTATTGCAGCTAATCTGCTGGTACAGAACTTTGAGGCCGAAGCACCTAACCAGAAATGGGCTGGAAATCCACCTACTTGATGACCATCGAGGGCTGGCTTTATCTGTGGCTGGCTTTATCTGGGGGTGGTCATCGACCTGTATTCTCGCTCAGTGATTGACTGGTCGATGAGTACGCGAATGACAGTCGACCGCTATGTGATGCCTTACAGATGGCGTTATGGCGTCGAGGCTTTCTTAAAAAGGCTATTATTCATAGTGATCGAGGTAGTCAGTGCTGCCGGATTATATAAACCTTGCTGTATGGCATAAGTAGGTCTGAAATGAATGTATTGGTAACAGGCGCTACGGGTTTCGTTGCTAGTCAATTGCTCCAACAGTTGGTGGATGATTCAGTGTTTCCGCTGCGAGCAGCTGTGCGTAACAAGGTTGAAACACTGCCTGCTGAAGTATCACTCTATCAAGTTGGTGATATAGAGGCTAGTACTGGTTGGCGCGAGGCTTTGCTTGGCTCTAAAATCGTCGTCCATACCGCAGTCCGTGCCCATATCATGACCGATTCTGCCAAAAACCCACTAGCTGAATTCCGCCGAGTTAATGTTGAAGGCACTCTTAATCTGGCACATCAGGCGATTAAAGCTGGAGTTAAACGCTTTATCTTTATCAGCTCAATCAAAGTAAATGGTGAGGGTGCGTCGAATCGGACATACCGTTTTGATGATCTAGCGGCTCCCGAAGATGATTACGGGCTTTCGAAGTGGGAGGCTGAGCAGGGCTTGAAAGCGCTGTGTTCTGGAAGTCCTATGGAGTTGGTTGTTATTCGCCCTCCGCTAATATACGGGCCGGGTGTTAAGGGTAATTTAGCGCTACTTTGCAAAGTCATTGATAAGGGTTTTCCTTTGCCTTTAGGCTCTATTAGAAATCAGCGCGATATGTTGAGTTTGAATAATTTGATTGATCTTATTAAAACATGTATTGATCACCCCAAGGCTGCGGGGCAGGTGTTTTTATGTTCCGATAATGAGTCTGTAAGCACACCTCAATTAATTAAAATGATGGCGGAGGCTAGAAGTAAGCCCGTACATTTATGGGGGGTCCCCTTAGCTCCATTGAAGCTGTTTGCAGGTTTGTCTGGTAAGCAGGCTATGTTTCATCGCCTTACCAGTGATTTCAGAATAGATATACAGCACACCATGAATACCTTGGATTGGAAACCTCCGTTCACTGTTGAACAGTCCATGCAGTGGGCATTTTCGAAGAAAACATAAACTTATGATTACTGAATTGTTGGTATTGGCTGGGTGTTTTGCTGTCAGTGCTTTGCTGACACGTTATTTGATTGGGCATGCTCAACAGCGGCACTTCCTGGATATTCCAAATGAACGTAGCTCTCATTCTCGACCGACACCAACGGGTGGAGGTCTTGCCATCGTTACCGCGTTTGTTTGTTTTTTACTCGGTCTGGGATTAGTTTCCGAGGCCATAGGGGCGGAGGCTTTTATCCTGGCATTTGCTGGGGCTGTGCTGGCTGCTGTTGGGTATATTGATGATCATCGTCATATTTCTGCACGGTGGCGTTTATTAGTGCATTTTGGTGTTGGGTTAGTTTTATTACTATCACTGGATAATTTGCCCGGGCTTTCTGTATTGGATTGGCATTGGCAGAGCGGATGGATTCTGTCTGTGATGTATTTAGTTGCTTTGGTCTGGCTTTTGAACCTGTTTAATTTCATGGATGGCATTGATGGTGCTGCAGGGGTTGAGGCGGTAACCTGTCTCTGTGGGGCTGCTTTATTGATGGGGCTTTCGGGGGATAAACAATGGGCTATTGTGCTGTTGGCATTATCTTTCTCGGTGCTAGGGTTTTTAGTGTTTAACTGGCCGCCTGCGAAGATTTTTATGGGGGATGCCGGTAGTGGTTTTTTGGGGCTTATGCTGGGAGCATTGGCTCTGATTACATCAGCTACAGAGGTAATAAACCTTTGGTGTTGGTTAATACTATTGGCTGTTTTTATCAGTGATTCAACAATAACTTTGTTCAGACGGGCCTTTCGGGGGCAACGGGTTTATGAAGCACATCGTAGCCATGCTTATCAAATTCTGTCTCGTCGCTGGCAATCTCACCGGCGAGTAACGTTGCTGGTTTTATTTATTAATCTTGCTTGGTTATTTCCGGTGGCGTGGCTGGCAATGATATTTTCGGACTATGGTTTTATCATAACTCTGCTGGCGTATGCGCCAGTCAGTGTGTTTTTCTACCGCATTGGTGCCGGTACAACTAACAACTAACGCTTCAGCGTGGATTGCTTTCATGTGCCAGACGGGCAAAAATATTTGTTAATTATCCTTAAAGCCGTGCATCAACCTCGTCTTTTTGTAGTACGTACTTCACGTCAAACAGCACAGAATTCTCTTTGCCAAAGGCCCGAATGCCTTCGCTGCCAAGTGCTTTGAATTGGTTGTGGCCAACGGCAAGGATAATGGCATCATAGTCCCCAGCCTTCGGTGCCCCAATAAGCTCAAGACCGTATTCTTGTTTAGCTTCCTCTGCATTTACCCAGGGATCGTAAATATCAATTTTGGCGTGATAACCATTAAGTTCATCGATAATGTCGACTACGCGGGTGTTTCGCAGGTCTGGGCAGTTTTCTTTAAAGGCTAAGCCCAAAATTAGAACTTTTGAGTCCACAACGTGGATTCTACATTGGGTCATAAGTTTTACGACACGCTCCACAATATGGGCACCCATGCCGTCGTTAATGCGGCGACCCGCTAGAATTACCTCGGGGTTGTAACCAATTTCTTGAGCTTTGTGTGTCAGGTAGTAGGGGTCGACACTGATGCAGTGACCGCCTACCAGGCCTGGACGGAAGGGGAGGAAATTCCACTTGGTCCCCGCGGCTTCTAATACTTCTAACGTGTCGATACCCAGACGATGGAAAATCAAAGCCAGCTCATTGACCAACGCAATATTGAGGTCGCGTTGAGTGTTTTCGATAACCTTTGCCGCTTCAGCTACTTTTATAGAGCTGGCCTTATGAGTGCCTGCAGTAATGATGCTGGCGTAAAGGTTATCAACATAATCAGCAATTTCCGGTGTAGAACCGGAGGTTACTTTTAAAATGGTGGTGACGCGGTGTTCTTTATCGCCTGGGTTAATACGTTCTGGGCTATAGCCTGCAAAAAAGTCTTCGTTAAATTTAAGGCCTGACTCTACTTCTATAATTGGGATGCAGACTTCTTCAGTTGCACCAGGGTACACGGTGGATTCATAAATGACTGTATCGCCTTTATTAATTACTGCGGCGATAGCTTTGCTGGCACCACGAAGCGGTGATAAATCCGGTTGACGGTGTTTGTCGACAGGAGTTGGTACGGTAACAATGTAGCAATTGCAGTCACTGATATCGTTAAGCTGATCGGTGAAGCTGAGTTGAGATGATGCCCTAAGCTCTTCACTTTCTACTTCTAGAGTGTTGTCCACGCCATCGTTTAGCTCACTAATACGTTGGGTATTGATATCAAAACCAACAGTTGCATAGTATTTGCCGAACTCTACGGCCAGCGGCAGGCCAACATAGCCAAGCCCAATTATTGCAATTTTTGTATCAGTAAGTGTGTGCATGCCTATTCCTTAGTTTGTGCATAAAACGGCGTTTCAAATTTGCTGTTTAGTATAGTGGAGACATAGAGGGTCTCAAGCCCGGCGGGGTATTTTTGTTCATTGATGCAGGAAATCATCCTTGTCTTGACTAGCGAGATTACAGGGGTGTGCTACCATTCAACACTTGTGGTGATACTTTGATTTCAATTTTTTTACGGTTAAAACCGTTAACCATTCCATTAGTACATTATCGTATTTTTTGTACCTGATTCGTTGGTAAGGAGACCCTTGAGTGGGCACAGTTAGATTATTTAAACATCACATGCACACAGCGTTTCTCTGGCTGGCAGTTGCTGAAGGGCTGCTATTTATTGCAGCTGTGTTTATTGGCGCTTATTTGCGTTTTCAGGGAGATGCCAGCAGTGTGGGCGAGAGTATTGGACCGGTATTGCCTCGTGCTCTGATTTTCTCATTAGTTATGCTGATTTCAATGGGTGCGATGGGGCTTTATCAACCTCATACTCGTGAAGGGCTGAGTGGCACCTGGATTCGAGCTGCAGGTGCATTTGCATTTATGGCTGTAGGTTTGTCGCTGGTATTTTACTGGTTTCCTGAATTGCTGTTAGGGCGTGGCGCCTTGGCGTTGGCGACTGTTGTTACCTTGTTGTTTGTTGTTCTTACTAGATTGTTGTTTCATCGTTTGGTTAACCAAGACCGTCTTAAGCGCCGTGTGCTGGTATATGGCGCTGGACATCGTGCTCAGTTGGTGCTTGATCGATTGCGTCGAAGTTCAGATCGACAGGGGTTCGGCTTTGTAGCGTTTATTCTGGTTGAAGGTGAAGATCAAGTGGTTGACTCTTCCCGAGTAGTTAAGCTTGACGGCTTAATTTCTGAATACACAGTGAAAAATGAAATTGATGAAATCCTTGTGGCTGTTGATGACCGCCGTAAAGGCTTGCCTGTTCAAGAGTTACTCGAGTGTAAACTGAATGGCACTAATGTGCTGGATGTGGTGGACTTCTTCGAGCGTGAATCAGGGCGAATTATGCTCGAATTTGTAACTGCAGGATGGATGGTGTTTTCCGATGGCTTTAATAACGGCACAGTTAGAACTGCGTTTAAAAGGTTATTTGATTTGTCCGCGAGCCTGATTTTATTTTTTGCAATCTGGCCAATAATGTTATTGACCATTTTTGCGATTTGGCTGGAGGAGGGTTTCAGAGCGCCTATTCTGTATCGCCAGCAACGTGTTGGTGTGAATGGCCAGTCTTTTGATGTACTCAAATTTCGCAGTATGAGTGTGGATGCTGAAAAAGATGGAAAAGCCGTTTGGGCTAAGCAGAATGATAGTCGAGTTACTCGAGTAGGTGATTTTATTCGCCGCTGCCGAATTGACGAGCTTCCGCAAATTTTTAATGTGTTGAAAGGTGATATGGCATTTGTCGGGCCAAGGCCAGAGCGTCCTGAATTTGTTGAACAATTGCAGAAGCGTATTCCTCATTATACTGCCAGACATCAAGTTAAACCTGGCATAGCCGGTTGGGCGCAGCTCTGTTACCCCTACGGAGCGAATGATGAAGATGCACGTCAAAAGCTGCAATATGACCTATATTACGTAAAAAATCACAGCATGTTTCTGGATTTTCTTATTCTGGTGCAAACCGTTGAAATTGTACTGTTCGGTAAAGGGGTTCGCTGATTATTATGATCAAAAAGTACCTTAAAAGAACGTTTTCCAGAACAAGGAACGATGACGAACCCTCTGAGAAAAAAAAAGGCTGGATAGGTGTCGACTTGGATGGCACTTTAGCCCATTACGATGGTTGGTATGGGCCTGCTCACATTGGCGAACCGGTACCTGCTATGTTAACGCGCGTTAAGGACTGGCTGGCTGATGGTCGAGAGGTTAGAATTTTTACTGCTCGTGCCTCGGTTCCAGAGTATGTACCTTTTGTGACTCAGTGGCTGGGAAAACAAGGACTGCCAGCCTTGAAGGTGACCAATGTAAAAGATTTTGCGATGGTGGCTTTGTGGGATGATCGGTGTGTACAAGTGGAAACGAATAGCGGTAAACCTAAGGTCTAATGAAGCATGTGTTGTAGAGATTAAATAGACTTGACGCCAGCAGTTTGATGAGCGTTTAATACTGTCAAGATTTCTTACAGAGTAAGCTTGTAAGAAGTTTTTTTTGCTTCTAAGCTTCTGTAAATAAAAAGAAAATAAAATTAGGCGTGATTTTTGCGTCTTATTCTTTAGCCGTCTTAATTAAGGGGCGAAGAATGAATAGTGTTTTGCTGGTTTTTGCTGTGTTGAGTATAGGTGCTGTCGCTGTAGCCACTTATGTCTTTACAGTGGCGGCAAGGAACTATGTGTCTGATCCGACGCATGGTGCTGATAAAGCTAACGATTATGGGCCCGACGATCGTGCCTATATTGAACGCTCGGCTAAGGACCGGCGACGGAGGGATAATATTATTCAGTTTCCTATTACACTGACAAATGGTGACGTTATTTCATGTGATCGTCGGGCTGGTGATCGCCGCGCGGTTGGTTGATGTTGACTTCCAAGGTTAAAAAATGCGCGCCGCTGCTGAAGCGGCGTTTTTGTATCTGATCGTTTTTGTATCTGATTCAAGTTGAAAGGTAAATTATGAAACGTGTTTTGGTAACAGGTGGTGCGGGGTTTATTGGTTCACATATTGTTGATTTGCTGTTGGATGAAGGGTTAACGGTAAGAGTTCTTGATGACCTCAGTACTGGTAAGGTGGAAAACCTACCTTTTCTTGAAAGTGGGTTCGAGTTCGTACAGGGCTCAGTGGCTGATAAAAATTGTGTTGAGGAAGCCTGTCGAGACGTTGATGCGGTGATTCATCTTGCCGCGTTAGTATCGGTGCCAGCTTCGATCACGCATCCAGATCAGTCCGCATCTACAAATTTATTGGGGTTTCATAATGTCTTGGAAGTGTTGCGTTCTCAGACATTCACGGGCCGTCTTCTGTACGCTTCAAGCGCGGCAGTTTATGGCGTGGATGTGGGGCATCAAGCTGTGACGGAAGATATGGCCCCGGGTAACTTGGCTTCACCTTACGCGCAGGATAAATTCAGTAACGAGATGTACGCACAACTCTATAGTAAGCTGTATGGCATTAATGCGATGGGCTTCCGCTTTTTTAATGTGTACGGTCCGCGTCAGGATCCAAAATCGCCCTATTCAGGGGTTATTTCCATTTTTATGGATCGTTGTTTTGCAGGCGATGACATCACAATTTTTGGCGACGGCAGTCAAACGCGTGATTTTGTATATGTTGCTGACTTGGTGAAAGTATTGCGCTTGGCCTTGGATAGTAATACTCAGGGTGTACTAAATGTTGGTACTGGTGTGAGCATGCAGGTTGGTGAGTTAGCTGAGCAGGTGAAAAAAGTCTGTGGTGTTGATGTGAAATTGCAAAATGAAGCTGAGCGGAGTGGCGATATTAAGTATTCGTTGGCAGACACAACAAACCTGAAGCAGATCTTAGATTTTGTACCGCTGACACCTATTGAATCAGGCTTGGCTGATCTGAAAGAATGGATGGTTGACGATTAGTGCTGGCAGGTTAACCGCTTAGTTAAAATAGCCCAGCCTGCTATTGAGACTAATGGCTTGTAGAAATACCTGTAGGATTTACTTGTTTGCTAGCTGAATAAATTGCAAGGAAATCTTGTAAACCGTTATTGGCTTCTATCTGTGAGTTAAAGGGGCCAATATCGGCTCCCTCACGGGTAGAGAAGTACCACACATTTTCCATGTTGAATATACGTGACGAGTGGTGTAGCGGTGAGCCTTGTTCGCCTGATCAGTTGAAACACATTGCTTTCCCTAGCTATTTGAATGACGCTGATCGTATTCTCTGGCAGCGTAAAACGATGATAAAAGTCATCTCGCTTTATGTCAATTTTTGAGTATATTGCAATTTCTTCTTGATGCCTTTTCGATCGAAATGAGAATTACCTATGGCTGAAACATTTGCAATGCTGCTTGATGATATTCGTAGTTGTCAGGCGTGTCGTGAAGATTTACCGGTGGACCCCCGCCCTGTTTTAAGTGCCTCAAGTTCAGCAAAACTATTGATTGTTGGCCAGGCGCCGGGCATTCGTGTGCATAAATCAGGCATTGCCTGGAATGATGCAAGCGGTGAGCGGTTAAGGCAGTGGATGGGTATTGATAAAGACCTTTTTTATAACTCGACCCAAGTTGCCATTTTACCAATGGGGTTTTGTTACCCAGGAAAAGGAAAAAGTGGCGATTTACCCCCGCGACCTCTATGCGCAAAATTATGGCGTAAGCAATTACATCAGTATTTGCCTCAGGTGAGACTAATACTCTTAATTGGACAGTATGCTCAGCGTTATTATTTGACAAACAGGGTCGCTAATATGGCTGGTAATAGCTTTGTCTCAGTAACTCAAACGGTTAAAAACTGGCAGCAGTATTTACCTACTTTTCTACCGTTACCGCACCCATCGCCACGTAATAATATTTGGCTACGTAAAAATCCTTGGTTTGAGATGGACCTGTTGCCGGTTCTGCGACAACAGGTTGCGGTAACTCTGAACTTCCCGATGGCGAGTGCCGACAATTAATCAACCGCCTTCCTTTCTATTCAGCTTTTATTCAGCTTTCCCGCGTTATGCTGACTCTACATTGTTAAGCGCGGGAGGGTCGTCAGATGAAAAAACGTCAACAATTAGCCGCTATCGTGGCGGGAATTGGTTTGTGTGTAGCAGCAGGTTTTGCACAGGCTGATAAAGTGAAGTTTCACATTAGCTATAGTGATTATGATCGCGGCTATCAAAGTTACAGTTATCAGTGTCACAGCTATTCAAATTACTATCCGGCAAACCATATTGTTCAGTATAACTATCATCCATATTACGGTATCAAACATCACAAGTACCCTAAACATCAACAGCATGCCGGCAAGGTTCATGGGGGTTATTATCCTGGCACTAAATACAACAAACACCATTCAGAACAGCAACAATATGGCTATGACAAACACAGACGTCATCAGAGGTTGCTCGATGCTTATTATTGGGATTCTGGTAAGCACAAGCGCCATGGGCACTATTGATTCTGGTGAGCGTTAACTAAAGTAAAACGATGAGCCTTGTAGGGCATAAAAGCCCTGCAAGCTTACAAAAACTTGGGCGGTGATAGTAAAGTACCGCTTTTTTGAAAGTGCCTGTTGATAGAGCCGCTTGATCAAATTTAATAATTATTCGGCGACCGGATTCCCATCTTTAAATAATTATTTCAAATCCTAATAAGCCCCTGTATTTATTTATTTTTTTGTCTCTCTCGTATAAACTTCGCGGCCTTGAATCAAGCGCTTTTCGCGCCTTTGTAAGCTCAATCCAGCAGGCCCTGTTATGACTGAATGTGTGATCACCGCACTGTATAAATTTGTCACTCTTGATGATTACCAATCCATCCGCGAACCTTTGCAGACCTTTTGCCAAGAGCGAGATGTGAAGGGTACGTTATTGCTGGCGAATGAAGGTGTTAATGGCACGGTGGCCGGCACACGTTCAGCAATTGACGAGGTGTTAAATTACCTGAAAGCTGATGAGCGATTGGCTGATGTTGAATACAAAGAGTCTCTTGCTGAGGAAAATCCTTTTTACCGCATGAAGGTTAAGCTTAAGCGTGAAATCGTGACCCTGGGTGTTGAGGGCATTGATCCGAACCAAACTGTCGGAACGTACGTTAAACCTCAGGATTGGAATGCGTTGATCAGTGATCCCGACGTGGTGCTGGTGGATACGCGTAATGACTATGAGGTGGAGATCGGTACTTTTGACGGCGCACTTGATCCAAAAACAACCACCTTCAGAGAGTTTCCGGAATACGTTCACAATAATCTCGATCCTAAGAAAAACAAAAAGGTTGCCATGTTTTGCACCGGTGGCATTCGTTGTGAAAAGGCTTCGGCTTATATGCTTCAGGAAGGTTATGAGGAGGTTTACCACCTGCAGGGCGGCATCCTTAAATACCTTGAAGAAGTGCCGCAAGCTGAAAGTATGTGGCAGGGTGAGTGTTTTGTATTTGATAACCGCGTGTCGGTTGATCACCAGCTTGAGCAGGGCCATTATGATATGTGTCACGCTTGTCGATACCCTATTTCCGAGCAGGATAAAGAATCGCCTGATTATCAGGAGGGAGTGTCCTGTCATCACTGTATCGGTGAGAAGAGTGAGGCAGACCGAGAACGTTTTGCGCAACGCCAGCAACAAATTGAGCTGGCGAATGAACACGGTCAGCACCATATCGGTCTAACGGCTGAAGAAGTGGCTCAAGCGCGCGAGGAAAAAGTGGCCAAGCAAGCTGAAATGAGAGAGCGTTCCTGCGCTGGACAGAGAAAGTCAGCACCAAAAAAGGCCTCCTGAAAATTCGGATGGCAAAACAAACGGGTGAGTATGCCTGCTGAAAAACAACAGATCGTCAGCGCCAGTGGTTTTAGCTGGGGTTACATTCGTGCGGTAGCCCTTGAACATCGCCGTGAACTGCTGATAGCCAATCTTGTTGCGCTACTGGCAACCCTTTTCAGTGTACCTATCCCAATGTTAATGCCGTTGCTGGTGGACGAGGTTCTGCTTGATAAACCTGGGTTTTTAACGGCGGCTACCCATCTTATTGTGCCCGAGTCCTGGGCCAGTCCCTTTCTTTATATTGTTGCCGTATTGGTTGTCAGCGTACTACTGCGGTCAATGGCCTTGTTGTGTAATATTTGGCAGAGTTGGCAGTTTGCTGGTATTGCCAAGGATATTATCTACCGTATGCGTTGCCAGTTGCTGTTGCGACTGCCGCGTATTTCTATGGCTGAATATGAAACGCTCGGAAGCGGCGGGGTGGCCACTCACTTTGTAACGGATATGGATGCCGTTGATAGCTTTATTAGCAAAACGTTAAGCAAGTTTCTGGTGGCAGTGCTGAGCATCGTTGGCGTTGCAACGGTGTTGCTCTGGCTACATTGGCAGCTGGCGCTTTTTATTCTATTTTTTAATCCGTTGGTGGTGTATTTCACTACCGTGTTTGGCAAAAAGGTTAAGCAGCTTAAGGCCAGTGAAAATAACGCCTACAGCTTGTTTCAGGGGGCGCTTTCCGAAACGCTTGATGCAATCCATCAAATTCGCGCCAGCAACCGTGAAACCCATTATGTAAAGGGGCTGATCGAACAGGCCAAAGCTGTTCGCAAACGTTCGGCCTCCTTTGAATGGAAAAATGATGCCGCCAGTCGCTTGAGTTTTCTGGTGTTTCACCTCGGTATGGATATTTTTCGTGCCGTTGCGCTTTGCATGGTGATTCTGTCAGATTTGAGTATCGGCGAGATGTTTGCCGTCTTTGGTTACCTCTGGTTCATGATGGGGCCTGTTCAGGATGTGTTGAATATTCAATATGCCTTGTATAGCGCTAACGGCGCATTGGAACGGATAAACCGCATGTTCGATCTGCGTGAAGAACCACAGTATCCGCATCGTCAAAACCCCTTTCAGGATCAACACAGTGTTGGCATTGAGATTCACGACGCCTGTTTCTCCTATGATTCGGAAACACCTGTGCTACGCGGTGTGAGCTTGAATATTGCAGTGGGAGAAAAGGTTGCGTTGGTGGGTGCCAGCGGAGGCGGTAAATCGACATTGGTGCAGGTGCTGTTGGGTTTATACCCCTTGAGTTCTGGGCAAGTTTATTTTGATCATGTGCCAGTCACAGATATTGGTCTTGATGTGGTCCGTGAAAACGTTGTCACTGTGCTTCAGCACCCTGTTTTATTCAATGATACGGTGCGTGAAAATTTAGCAATGGGGCAAGATATGCCTGACGAAAAACTCTGGAAGGCGCTGGAAATCGCTCAATTAAAATCAGTTGTAGTCGAGATGAATAACGGCCTGAATACCGTGGTGGGACGACAGGGTGTCCGGTTATCCGGAGGCCAGCGTCAGCGCATGGCCATAGCTCGCATGATTCTATCTGACCCAAAAGTTGTGGTGCTGGATGAAGCTACATCAGCTCTGGATTCTCAAACTGAATTTGCCTTGCATGAAGCAATGACGGATTTCCTCAAACAACGCACTACACTCATCATTGCCCATCGACTTAGTGCCGTTAAACAGGCGGATCATGTTTATGTCTTTGAAGATGGTTTGATTAGCGAACAGGGTCGTCACGAAGAACTATTGGCTCAGGACGGGCTTTACGCCAAACTGTATGGTGAGTATCAGTAATTTATTTTTATCCGATTTAGTAGTTTTTGTTTTAAAACGGCTGAAAGTTTAAGTTATTTAGTGATATCGCGGGTCAAAAACAGGGTAGGTTTAATCAACAGGGCGTCATAAAACTATGGCTGATGGCGATAAATCCATTACTAAGCACTCTACTTCCAGTGAAATTGCTGATTTTATTGGCAAGGCGAACGAGCTTTCTATGAATATAGGCGCAAGCAACAGCGGGCGCTTAATGTTTGCGCTAGATGCCACGGCTAGTCGTCAATCCACCTGGGACAGTGCTTGTAATTTACAGGGGCAGATGTTTGAAGCTGCCCAGAGTGTTGGTAATCTCCAGGTGCAGTTGTGTTTTTATAGGGGCTATCAGGAAGCCCGTTTCAGCCAATGGTTTGGTAAAGCAATCCAGCTGCATCGTGCCATGCAGTCGGTACAGTGTGCCGGTGGTTTGACGCAGATTAAACGCGTGTTACAACACGCTCTTGATGAGCACCAGAGGCAGCCTGTTAGTGCCTTGGTTTTTGTGGGTGATTGCATTGAGGAAAATCCGGACCTGCTTTGTGATCTGGCGGGCCAGCTGGGTATTCACCGGATGCCTGTATTTGTATTTCAGGAAGGTTATGATCCTGATGCGGAGCCAGCTTTTAAAGAAATTGCACGCTTATCCGGTGGCGCCTGGTGCCGCTTTGATCAAAGCAGCGCTCAGCAGTTGCGAGATTTACTTGAGGCAGTAGCTGTATTCGTTGCTGGCGGTAAAAAAGCGCTACAGGATTTTACGTCTGCGCGTCCGGCATTAATTTCAATAGTTAAACAACTAACAGCTCAATAGTTTTAACGGTCTGTTTGAAAAGGGAGTTTATCGTTGCGAGTTCTGATTATTATTGTCGCCTGTGTGATGTTGTATTTCATACTGCGACACCTGTTTCGCCAAAATCCTAAGGTCTTTACGCGTCAGTTCTTTTTTGTTCTGATTGGTCTTTTCGTGTTGTTGCTCTTTACCTTGGCAATTACCGGTCGTTTGCATTGGTTGTTTGCTCTGCTCGCTGGATTGTTACCCTGGGTTAGGCGTCTTCTGCCATTGTTACGTCTAGCGCCATTAGTTCGTATGGCGCGCAATGCTGGTGGAATGAGTTTTATGGGTTCACAGTCTAAACCCGGTCAGTCTTCCAATGTGCATTGTCTATTTTTTAATATGATGCTTAACCATGATAATGGTGAGATTAACGGTGAAGTAATCAAAGGTGGTTTTGTCGGTAATTCATTACGCCAACTGAATAGTCGACAGTTAAAGCGTTTGTTAACTGAGTGTCAGGAGGATAAAGATTCCCACGCGCTGTTATGCAGTTATTTAAACTACCGTTTTGGTAGTGATTGGCAAGCCCAGTTTGAAGAGACTGAACAGAGCGGTGAGACTGGCGGGACAACTAGTGATCAGCCGATGACCTATGACGAGGCGTTGGATATTCTTGGTTTAAAAGGTTCGGTGAACAAAGAGGATATTATCAAGGCGCATAGAAGTATGATGCAGAAATTCCATCCCGACCGCGACGGTAGTAATTATCTGGCCGCCAAGATTAATGAAGCCAAGGATTATCTGTTGCAGCAGTTGGAATAGGGCCTAAATTTCTGCACGTATGGGCTGGTAGTTTGTTCAATAACTTCTAAAGTTAAACCCGTGTAAATGTGTTTTCTTGAGGCGTATGAGACAACGTAAAAAAGACCTTGCGGTACTAATGGCATTAGTGGCTCTTTTATTGGTCATGGCAACGCTGTGGCCGAAGGGTACAACGCATACTTTACCAGTACGCACACTGGCTGACATTCAGCGCAGTGGTCAGCTTATCGTGCTGACTCAGAATGATCCCACCGTTTATTATGTTGATCGCCATGAGAAAGAATCAGGCCCTGAATATAAATTGGTAAAAGATTTTGCTAAGAGTCTTGGGGTTAAACCGGTATTTATTATTAAGAATAGTGTTGTTGAGCTGATGGACGCTATTAGTCGTGGTGAGGGTGATTTAGCGACGGCTGGCTTATCGATTACCGATGAGCGCAAACGCACGGTATTGTTTGGTCCTTCTTATCAAAAAGTGAGTCAGCAGGTGGTGTGTCGTCGTGGTGGTGAGCGACCTCGAAAAATTGCTGATCTTGTAAAAACTGATTTGGTAATTATTGGCGGCAGTAGTTACGAAGAACGCCTCACGAAATTGCAGATAAAATACCCAGAACTGAAGTGGCATGCGACCACGGGACTGGGGTCTGAACAGCTTTTGGAACGCGTATGGGAGCGGAAAATTGGGTGTACGGTGATGGATTCCACGATCGTTTCCATTAACCAACGTTATTACCCTGAATTACGTGTGCGTTTTGCTCTGGGTAAGCAGGATGAGCTCGCTTGGGCTCTACCCAAAGGTGGTAAAAATCTACGGCAGAAGGCCAATGATTGGTTTGAGGAATACAAAGCCGATGGCAAATTAGCGAAATTGCAGGAGTTTTATTACGGTCACGTAAAACTGTTTGATTATGTTGATATACAAGCGTTCAGAAAACGTATTGGCGAACGTTACCCAAAATATCAGCAACTGTTTGACCAAGCGGCTCTGGATAATGATTTATCGAATACCCTGCTGGCTGCTCAGGCATACCAAGAGTCACATTGGGATCCCAAGGCCCGAAGCCCAACCGGGGTGCGAGGCATGATGATGTTGACCTGGCCAACCGCAAAATCGTTGGGGGTGAAGAATCGCCTCAATGCAGAGCAAAGCATTTTTGCCGGAGCCAAATATTTTGCTAAATTGCGGGATAATCTAAAGGATGAAATGCCGGAGCCGGATTTAACCTGGATGTCACTGGCGGCCTATAACGTCGGATTGGGTCATTTACGTGATGCGCAAGCCCTGGCAAGACGGCAGGATAAAGACCATAAAAGCTGGCACGATATAAAAACAATTTTGCCCTTGTTAAGTAAGCGCCAGTACTACTCAACCGTTAAATATGGTTATGCGCGGGGCTCGGAGCCGGTTCAGTATGTACAGCAAATCCGCCAATATGAGCAGGTGCTGCAACAAGCTCTCAACCCGCAGGGTGCACAGATATTTGTTCGCCCGCGTCAATAATTAATGAGAAGCAGCGCTTAAATGCGTTGTAATTTGAAGAGGGTCAGTGTGTAGGTCAAAGTGTAAAGTGTGCTAATGGTTGCGCCGGGCAAAATGGTCAGGAAGATTTCCGGTGTACTCGTCAACACATTAACGCCCCAAGATGTGCAATAAATCAGTAGGCAAGGCGTGATAAATGTCAGACTGAATCGCAGCCGCGGCTGGTCACTCAATTGAAACAGCCATTCCATTAAAAATGACAGGCTCAAGGTCAAGGTAAAGCTATAACTGCCCTGAGTCGCGCCTGCTATGAGTGCGGCCGTCAGACCGTGGTCATAATTAATGAAGAACGCCCAGCCACCATAAACAATAAAGCCTGCGGTTGCTGCCAGCAGGCCTCTGAGTGTTCTTGGTTGACGTAATAAATCAAACATTAGGATATTTCAAAGAGTGTGAGCCGCTCTTGCTTATTTGGCGAGTAGTTGAGGCCAGTATTGGTTGGCGTCAATTATGTATTGGCCGCGATCCTGTCGCCATTTTTTGTTAATGTTGCGATTGTAGTTCAGGTACAGCTTGCTGTTGTGAATGGTGAACAACTCCGGCTTGATGCCTGCTACCGAGTTCTGTGAAACGGCGTAGGCACAGTACCCCCCGTATTGAGGTGCGTACTTTTCAGGATTTTCTTTGAACAGGGTGAGATTTTTTACGGTACTGAAGCGCCAGTTGGCATCCATCCATTTCGTTTGGTATTTCTCATTACCTTCTACGGCTTTATTTTGTGTGAAGTAGGCGACTGGGTCGTAGCCTTCGATGGCTAGATTGCCAAAGAAGGTCGTGTTGATGGCATCTACTGCAAAGGCTTGCGGGGTTATTAGCAGGCTTACTGCTAATAACAGTGTTCTAATCGAGGGCGTTAACTTGATTGGGAGGAATGCTGTCATCATTGTTCAGTCTCTGTGATGTTGGGGGATTAACCCGCTCGCGCAACGCGCCATCAACAGCTTGCCAGCAGTGTTCAGCACAGGCTTTACGGGAATCAAAAACTGAAACTTTGACTGGTGCATGAAAAATTAGTTCGATGTCCGCATTGCGCATACCCAGTGCTTGCACGAAGTGTGACAGGAACGGCATGGTGGCGTACCAGGCATAATGATCACGAATGCTTGGCGACATGTTTTTGTTTTTGTGTTTTGTATAGGCCAAGGTCATTGGTTGAATCAGTATCTCAGCTGAGTCACTTTCAGCTGCGTGGAATAAGCTACTTTTAAAGGGTTCTACGTGGGTGCCTTCTGTGCTGGTGCCCTCAGGGAATAGAATCAGATTACCGCCATCAACAAGCTGCTTTTGAAGAATTTCCACTTGCTCGCGAGCACGGCGGCTATTGCGTTCAATAAACAGTGTGTTTTGAAGTTTCGCCAGTTTGCCCAGTAGCGGCCAACCTGCAACTTCCGATTTCGCAACAAAGTAGCCTGGTACAACTGAGCCAATCAAAAAGATATCAAGATAGGATACGTGATTGGCGATATATAACGTGGATCGTTGTTTGCACATTTGTCCCGAGGTGCTGAGACGAAGGCCAAAAATTTTACACAGTCCCCAGTGGAAAAATCGAGGTGTTACTTCCGTTGAAAAGGTACTAGTAGAGTTGAATAGGCGAATCAGACTGATTGGTACTATTACCAATACTATCCACAGTAACAGCAATGGAACTCGGCAAATAATAAGTAAAATGGAATAGGGGCGTTTTTCAGTCATACGTCTTTATAAAGTCAGGAACAGCGGGTTTAAAGCTGTTGGAGTTAAGCCGCTGTTTTGTCAGTTATCATCATTGTCACTTTGGAACCAGCGTGTGATTATCGCGCAGCATATCAGCTGCATCTACATAAATACACACGAATACCGAGTTGAAGACGGGGTCAATGATGGCGTAGTTGCTGATGCGCGCGCCAAGTTTTAGATAGCCACGAAGCAGGGTAGGTACGGCACTTTTGGCGACCTCCCAATCCACCTCGTCCTCATCAAGTGATACTTCATCAAGGCAAGCATGATTATCAACTTTGGGCATGGGACACAGATGTGGTGGTGCCGGATTGTGTTTGTGCAGGTACGTTAAAATATCGGTGTGTTTGTTGATATCCATATCATGGAAGCTGGCGCAGCCAATCATAAGCTGGTATTGGTTATCGATGATGAATTTCATCGCAAATTTCCAGATCAGCATCAAAATGGTACCGGCCCGCCCGCCTGGGGCGATGCAATAGCGGCTGAGCTCAAGAATTTTTTCGTAGCTGTTTCTTAGCTTGTCGACATTGAAGGCTTTTTCGGTATAAAACTCCTGGCCGGAATTAAGCCGTTGGTTGCTGACCAGGCGTAAAGTGCCGACCACTGCATCGTCACTTTTACTGTTAGTGACAATGATGTGATAGGCGTTGTCGTCCCATTCATCGATTTCACGAGCGGCTGCGACCATCTCTGGCGTTGGTGAGCCATGGTTTTCCTGATAGAACACTCGGTAGCGTAGGGCCTGTGCGGCTTCAATGTCGGCACGTGTTTCTGCCAGTCTGACAAGGTAAGGTCCGGCCTGGAAAGACAGTTTGGGTGAGGCGGGCTGATCGATGAGGTGTGAATTCATTTGCATCTGGTACTTCTCCTTAACGGAAAAAGTGCTTATCAAATTAGTGATTTATGATAACGCTGTTTCAAATCAATGTAGCATCAGGCCACATGCGGTCGGGCTGTTAGCTGAATATCAAGTTCTATTGTGTGAGCTTCCTCTGCCTCGCAGGGTGAACCATCGTAGTAATTAAAGCGGGCCTGTGAAGGACTGACGCAAATATGGCTGAAGCTGACGGTTTGGCCGTCGTCCCTATGCATGCACACGGAAAATGCTCCCGGTTCTGGAAAATGGCTGGCATGATATTGCTGGAGCTGCTGGGCATTCTCAGCGGTCACACTACTCATGAATTGCTGCACGCGACTTTTTATGACGTCGTCGGTCGCAAAGGACGACGAGCTCAGCGGCATATCGGGGGCTTTGATAATTTGTAATTCCACACCATCCCAGCTTAACAGCCAGATATGACAGTTCAACGACAGTACTAATAAATTAAAGGGCCGGTAAGATCTCAGAGCTATTGTTTTGAAATGTGCCAGTAGGCTTTCTGTATCTGCAAAGTGAGATAGCTCATTCACCAGCAGGCCTCGGCTTATCCATATTTGTTTTTCCATTTGTGCCTGCGCGGCATAGTTATTCAGCAAGCACAGTGTCAGGCCATATTCATTGACGCTGATCCAAGTGCCGCCGGCATCGGCATCGGTGGGTGTAATGATGCGGGTGCTGTGAAACTGTTTGATCTCTGGAAGCCCGGCGCGTTTCCGGCTTTTAAGTTCGTCACGATTGAAGAACAGTTCATAGCCGTGAGCGTTAAAATGCCAGCTTACTGTGCACATGAGCTTTGTTGTTTGTTATACAGCTGAGTAGAGGCTGCAACGCCAAAATTGTCATCCACCGGGAATTTCATGAACTTCAATTGACTGCTGATGATGGCGTAATGGTGAGTTGTGTGTCCCTGTAAAAAAATCAGTTCCCGGGCTAGTGACGATTCGGTCGGGCTGGTGCAGGGCGTTTCAGGTGATGATGACAGGCTGACTTGTATATTGCTGTCAGGCTGGTTAACCAGCGCTTTCAGTTCATCGATTAATTGCTGAACTTTCCCTAATGTGTAAAGACGCTCTGTTTCAATGGCTGGGTCACGCTGGCGTTGGTCATAGCTGATGTGCCCTTGTTTTAGACCGCTGATAAAACAGAAGTAGTGATCGAGAATATGACGGAAATGTTTGCCAATGGAAGCGCTGAAATAGGGCGTATGAACCTGATTATATTGAACATCGCTGAGATCGTTAAAAATGACGGCGCCGGACTGCAACGTCTCAATGTTATTGTTGATGATGTCAGTGATGGACAAGTTTTACCCCGGTAATTTTTATGGTTGGTTAGGCTTTAATGCTGTTCTGGCAGAATGTGTGACAGCATTATTTTGGATAAATTCGTCACAACCAGGCAAGGTTTATGACAAATTTAAGCGGGTCTTGCTGAGTTATCTGTAATTTGGTATTTCAAGTAAATAAGGTATTAGTTATTTGGGATGCGTCAATTTAGCGGTTAAGCCTGTAGGTTGACGCAGAAACGTGTAAAATACCGGCCCTTAGTTATTTCGCCGAGTTTGCCTTGCAATCAGGCTATTAGCAATAAACATGAACTTTGAGCACGACAGCGATCATGGAATTAAATACTACCACTGAAATTATTGAAGATATTCGCCGCGGTAAAATGGTTATCCTGATGGATGACGAAGACCGTGAAAATGAAGGTGATCTGATTATTGCCGCCGAGATGGTGCGGCCTGATGACATTAATTTCATGGCGCGTTTTGCCTGTGGCTTAATTTGTCTGACCTTGACGGAAGAGCGCTGTAAGCAGCTGCGTTTACCTTTGATGGTGCAGGATAATAATTGTCAGCACAGCACCAACTTCACGGTTTCTATTGAAGCGGCTGAAGGTGTTACCACCGGTATTTCAGCGGCCGATCGTGCGCAAACGGTACTTGCTGCGGTTAAGCGCGATGCAAGCCCGGAAAGTATTGTGCAGCCAGGACACATCTTCCCGTTAAAAGCGAAGGAGGGTGGTGTGTTGAGTCGAGCGGGTCACACCGAAGCCGGTTGTGATCTGGCGCGTTTGGCGGGTCTTGAAGGTGCGGCAGTGATTGTTGAGATCATGAATCCCGATGGCTCCATGGCGCGTCGTCCGGATCTGGAGAAATTTGCTGCCGAGCATGACCTTAAAATTGGCACCATTGCTGATTTGATTCACTACCGTATTTTGCACGAAAAAACGATCTCCCGTGTCGAAGAGCAAGCTATCTCTACACGATATGGTGACTTTAACCTGATTACTTACCAGGACAGCGTGCAGGGCGGTGTACATATGGCACTGACTAAGGGTGATATTGAACCTGAGCATGAAACACTGGTGCGTGTTTGCCAAGCTGAAGTGTTCCGTGATTTGTTGGGTGCTGAGCCTGTCGGTCGTAAAAGCTGGGCACTGGGTGATTCACTGGAAAAAATCGAAGCTGAGGGTGCCGGTGTAGTGGTGGTTCTGGCCAATGATGATCCGCACGGTGAAATGCTGGCACATGTACGTATGTTGCAGGATGGTGAAGTGGCTAACCGCAATGTGGCGCGAAATACGCCAAGTGTTCACGATACCGTCGGCACGGGTTCACAAATTCTTCGTGATCTGGGTGTCCGTAAAATGCGCTTGCTAAGCCAAAATGTTAAATACACCGCGATTTCCGGTTTTGATCTGGAAGTGACGGAGTTTGTTGATCCGGCTTAATTTTAGCTCAATAAAGCGTATCTACAAAAAAGGCCAATAACTCTTGATAGCGTTATTGGCCTTTTTTATGCGCGACGATTATTAGATAAATGCTAGTCGCTGTTATCACTCGCCCGAATAAATACAGCCGCTGGTGCAAGTTTCCCTAATTTCAATCTTGCTGAGTAGAGGCAGGTTGGGTTTTAAGCGTTGCCAGATCCATGTCGCCAGGTTCTCGCTGGTAGGGTTTTCAAGCCCTTCGATGTCGTTCAGGTAGTTATGGTCCAGCTGCTCATAGAGCGGCTTAAAGGCCGCTTTGAGATCACCAAAGTCCATGATCCAGCCTTCGTGTGCAGAAACATCGCCGCTTACATAAATGCGGGCTTGAAAAGAGTGGCCGTGCAAACGTGCACATTTGTGGCCTTCGGGTACATGAGGTAGTCGGTGTGCCGACTCGAAGGTGAATTCTTTATAAATTTCCATGCCTGCGCCGCCTTACTGATGTGAGCAGATTTATGCCGCCCAATAAACGCGCGCATTCTATCATTGTCTTGCTACTGCGTGTAAAAAACCTGACTACCCAATGAGTTAAAGGTAATAATTGTCTTAGGCGAAGAGGTAAAAAAACAGGCTTAATTGGGTTGCTAAAATACTGAACAAATAAAATAGAAGAAACTGTCTTTTATTTGCCGATTATCATTTGACTTGGGTCACGAAATCTATAGAATGCAGCGCATCGAGTGGGGCGGTTAGCTCAGTTGGTAGAGCGGCGCCCTTACAAGGCGTAGGTCACAGGTTCGACCCCTGTACCGCCCACCAGTCGATAAAGTAAGGTAATTGCGGACCGGTAGTTCAGCTGGTTAGAATGCCGGCCTGTCACGCCGGAGGTCGCGAGTTCGAGTCTCGTCCGGTCCGCCACTTACCCATCATCTGGATGTAA